>Ga0209227_1000003_pt1 | contig 277769 bp, 187 predicted proteins | sample YNPBryantNP2012_FD_185815 | JGI IMG/M metagenome (GOLD analysis project Ga0209227, IMG submission 185815) | Anoxygenic and chlorotrophic microbial mat microbial communities from Yellowstone National Park, USA - YNP Bryant NP 2012 (SPAdes)... ...
TCCTATGAAATGCCTCTGCCATACCGACCTGCGAATTATCGGCATCCAGAATCCGCGACCGCAGCCGACATTTTTGGGCTGATTGGTATTCATTCACAATATGGGTTTGAATTTTCACCGCGGCCAGTGAATCGGTGACGAATGGAAAGGTCACAAAAATGCCGCCGCCGGCAACTTTGTTCGCATGAATCGGATCGGTAATATGCAGTGGATCGGTGATAACCAAATAAACATCCCGATACAATCCGCCATAGCTGATCCAATTGCCATACGTCGGGATATCCGGGTCGTGATGGTTATCCACCCGAACGCAGATCAGATTGCTGGCATCGCCAAAATGGACGTGGTCGGTCATGTCGATGACGAAGGGAGTAAAAGAACCGCTGTGCCGCATCAGTTTTTCTCCGTTGACCCAGACCTCAGCGGTCTGATCCGCCCCTTCGCCAGACAGATAGATTTTCTTGCTGGTATATTGCGGGGGAAGCTTGAATTGTTTTTGGTACCAATTGATCCCCTGGTTATCCGGGATCGGCCAGCGATGCCGCAGTGGCGTGATCTTCGGCGCATGGGGCAGATGGACGATCTCCCAATCGATTTCATCCAGTGGCCTGGCGATGACCTGCTCCACTGGCAGATCGCCGCGATAAAAATGCCAATCAGCATTGAAATTGATTTGCTGCCGCCCCTGTGATTTAGCCTCGGCCCAGAAGCTGATGCGACAGAAAACCGTCAGGATCCAACCAACAATGATTAATTTGGTTTTTCTGTTCATGCTTTCTCCCTATTTCACCAGTGCCAATTTAATCATCATGGTTGTTCCGCCAGCAATTATCCGACAGAAATAAACGCCGGCTGGCACAGGCAAATTATCTCGATTCGTGCCATCCCATAGGATCTGATAACTTCCACTCATGTGATAGGAGTTGACCAAGGTGCGGATCAGCCTCCCATTTCGATCATAAAGTTGCAGCACGACATGGCACGGCATTGCCAGTTGATAGCGGATCATGGTCGTGGTATTGAATGGATTGGGGTAGTTCTGCTGCAAAACAAAATGAGCGGGAACATGCTGGCCGGGAGCTTCCACTGTGGTCATGGGATTGAGATCGTCGAAATAGACCCAATGCAAGGTGGTATCCTGCCGCTGGTCAATGAGCGAGGCAGTATAGATCAATTCCCGGTGGGCCACGCTATTTTCGCAACCGCCAAACGGATCATTTTCGATATAGAATTTGTATGCCAGCCTTTGTCCGGGGCGAATGGCCGCTTTAGGAATATAGCATGCCCCAGACCAGAACGATCCATTGAAAATGCTGTACGGCTCGCGCTGCAACAGAACTTTGGTGCTGTCCCACTGCAGCGCCTGGCCAGATGCATCTGGGTCGCCTCTTACCCCCACGGGGCCTTGGATCGCGGGATTGAACCGGCCAGTTTTCATTGCCCCGGCCATATTCACTCGAAAATAAAGCAGGATCGAATCCTGTTTGGGAACGAAAGGCGACCAATATTGCATTTTGTTGTCGCTGGCCGAATTGTAAAATTGAACCGGCAAGATGGTGTCGTTGTCCCCAGCTTGAAAAATCCGGGTGTTCTCGGTTGCGCCAGGATCCGGGATGATCGGCCCTTCCCAGCCAAGCCGCAGATAGGTCCCGCTGGTGCGATTGTAACCCGTCCAAATTTTATAGGCAAGTTTATCCCCGGGATACATCTGGAAAGTGGTTTGCCAGTAATCGCCGCCGACATTTTCAAGCACCAGATCGGAACTGGCATCCCAGGCCACTTTTTTTCCATCAGGCAAATTCAAATAGGAAATCCCCTGCACCTCGCCCCGAAGCTGCACGAAATGATGGGGCAGGAGAGTATCCCAATGCGTAGCCGTGTTGATGATCATCGTGACGTTGATTGGCGCCAATGTATCTGGCTCCTCCAGAAACACATCCATGGACTTCAATACATTGCCGTAAAAATCAAATAGGGCATTATTCTCCCAATTTGACAAAAATGTTGGGGTCGAAATGTATTCTGGCGCCCAATAAAACAAGCCTTTTCCTCTGTCATCTTTGGTTTGTCGAACGATATTCATCAAATCGCGGATAAATGAGGCCTGGCCGTCCACCGAAGCGGGATAGCCAACATGGAGCTGGCTTTGACTGCCCACAATATTATTTTGGCTATCGAACCATTGCAGGGTCCAGGGATAAGCATATTCAACAACGATCAGATCTTTCTTGTAGCGACTGGCCAGGTCGTTCAGATTGCTTTTGACCTGGCTCAGTGTGCCATGCCACCAGGGATAAAACGACAGCCCGATGACATCGAAATTGACCCCATTGGCGATCAGATTGTCAAAGAACCAGCGGCAAGTGCTATTCTTTGCAGCGTTGGCGATGTGAATCATGATTTTGATGGAATCCCCAAAGGCGCAGCTCTCCCGAACGCCTCGAATTCCCTCTTTAACTAACGCAGCAAAATTTGGCCAATTGGAATCGTAGTTACCGCCTACCCGACCGTCGTTCCATAGCATCCCAGCATTGATCTCGTTGCCGATTTGAACCATGGCAGGTGGCGTCCCTTGCGTGTTCAAGGCCTGGATCACGTTTTTGGTGTATTGGTAAACGCTATCTTTGAGGGCCGCGAACGGAATATTTTCCCAGGCCTTTGGTTTGCGCTGTTGCCTGGGATCGGCCCAGGTATCAGAATAATGGAAATCCAGCAGCAATTTCAATCCATGCGCCTCAATGCGATTGGCCATGGAAAGAATTTTTCCCAGATTATTATAGTTCTCGGCTGGTGTATGCCACAATTTTAATCGGATATAATTGATGCCATGATCTTTAAAGATTTCCAACGGATCTTTGGAAACGCCATCTTCCTTATAGACGCCGCCATTGTCTTCGATCTGTGGAATAAAGGAGACATCAGCCCCTTTTATGAAATCCATCCCATTCGATTTGTGAATATCACTTTGCCCTGCAAAACCATGAATGGAGCCCAAAAGAATGACTCCCCAAAAAATAATTCGCCAATTCATTTTTGGTATCATAACCTAAATCTTGATTTAAGAAACAAACGCTATAAGCGTCAAGATGAAGTCCATTCCACGCTGGAGGACATTGGGGTGAGAGAATGATCTTTGACAAAGAAAAGGGTGTGAACCCAATGGCTCACACCCTTTTCATGCTTGCTGTGCTACATGACTTTGCTCCACGCGCTACCGAACCAACATGATCTTATTCACCTGGTTGAAATTCTCGGTGACCATTTTTACTAGATACATGCCAGAGCTCACGTCTGTGCCAGAGGCATCTTTGCCCGACCAGCGGACGAAATGATGTCCCTGCGGCTGATAGGCATCAATTAGTGTAGCGACTTCTTGGCCAGCCAAGTTATAAATTTTAATCGTGACATGCGCTCCCTTTGCCATCGTGAAATTGATGGTGGTGTTGGGGTTGAATGGGTTCGGATAGTTCTGTTCCAAAGCGAACTCCAGCGGCATTTCGGATGGCCGATCGCTCACCGCCGTCGGTTTGGTGAGATCTGGAGGCGGATATTCGACGAACAGATGGGTATCGCGCCAAGGCACCACTGGAAGATTGTACTCGGTCGGCCAGACGGTCACCGGCCATGGAGAACCGGGCAGCACCTGTGTTGGGTGGATATACTGCATGTAACGACGACCTAATTCGACACCACCGCCAGTATTGACGACATACACTCCTGGTTCTGCTGTCGAATAAGCGATCTTATACCCCAGTTGATACCAGCCATGAGGATATTTCGGGGATACTTTGATCGTATACGTCCCGGAATAAATCATATCCCCATCTGGGTCTGTGAGTTGTAGGAATCTTCCACCCCACATATTTTGTCCTTGAGTAACAGCCAGCAGTTCGCCATCCCATTGGACGAATACGCTATCCACCCCAGGCCGGAACAGGTTGCTAAGATTGGCAGCATTGGAGTCAGGATTGGCCGCGTTGCGCATGTCCACGTTCCAAGTAACGGCGATATCGTGGTCATACACAGCATTGGCTGGCACACTATTAAAGAATTGGCGCTCGAAACCAAAATCTCCGACTGGGGTTTGCTGCGCAGCGTTCTCGAACACATGGGTTCTATTGGCGCCGCCAGTAATTGCTGGCTCTTCCCATCCGTTATCCAGCGTAATATTGGGAATATAATTGGGGCTGGTTGGATCAACGCGGGAAGAATCCCAAGCAATATAATACTTGTAGTAAATTTCAGTCCCTGGAGGAAGCTTGAAAACCTCATTTGCCGATGTCCATTCCTGCAGCAAAGGCTGATAATACAGTTCAATCGCCTGATCCGCATTCCAGCCACGCGGACCTCGAATCAGCATCTTATCGCCGACGCCGCGATCGAACAAGCCAAGGGCTTCCAACGCCTCGGTGCTGAGCCGCCAGGTAATGATACTCTCGATTGGCTGCACCCCTTTGATCTTTTTGCCGCTAAACCAGGTCCAGTGGAGCGTGGTATCTTTAAGCCCGACGGGATAGGTAAATTTGTGATTCCCTCCGTCCTCCCAGCTAAAATCTTTGGTGTTTTCCGCATAAAATTTGAACTCCTGGGTCGCTCCCGCCGTCACTGCCGCTTTGGGAAAATAAGCCACGCCAGACCAGAACGAGCCATTATAAACGCTCTTCTGTTCCCATTTGAGCAGAACCTTGGTGCTGCCCCAATCCAACACACCAGCCGAAGCCCCTGGATCTCCACGCAAACCGATAGGACCATTTTTGGTCGGATCGAATCGCTCCGCCTCCATCTCGCCGCCCATATTGACCCGAAAATAGATGGCGACACTATCGGGCTTCGGGACAAACGGCATTTTGTACTGCGGCTGCGGACCCAATCCGATGTCCGGGTTGTAGTACTGGACCGGAACAATCGTATCGTTTTGGCTGGTGATTAAAATTCGGGTATCGGCAATGGTGTTGTCAAATGGGCCTTCCCAGCCACCATTGGGAATGGTGCCAATATCGGGAGTATGCCCGGTCCAAAATTTGTACCGCAAAGTATCATCGGGAAACATCTCAAAAGTGACCGTCCAATAATCTCCGCCGACATTCACCATGTCCAGATCCGATGATTTGTCCCAATTGATCACTTTGCCGCCGGGCAATACGGGGCCGGTGGTCCAGTTGTTCAGCGCCCCGCGAACCTCCACAAATCCGTTCTCGCCAAGCGTATCGAGAACGGTCGAGGAATTAAACTGCAAGGTGACCTTGACGGTTGTTTGGGCAAATGCAACCGAGCTGACCATCAACCCGATCGCAATTAGCCCTACCACAAAAAGCGTAGTAATTTTTGGATGCATAATGTTACCTCCAGTTTAAATGAAATGATGAGTGAATTACATCAGAAAAATGGATTTTTCAACTTCTGGCCGCTAAAACAGCAATGTCAAAGTGATGCGATTGGCATTGCTCAGGTGGACGAAACTTTGAAACGCATATCCGGCTTCGAGCTTGACATTGCTGGCGATGTTGGTTTTAACGCCCGCCCCAAAGGTCAAGCCCTTCTCATTGTCCTCTAAGAACAGCTCGCTATACCCGCCGCGGAGGACTAATCGCTCGTTCAAAAAGGCGAGTTCAGCGCCGAGATTAATGCTCTGGGCATTATCACTGGGATTGACCCCATCAGCCGCAACGGTGAGGCGAAGGTTCTGCGAATGTATCGCGTCATACGAAAGCCCCAGGCGCATGATCAACGGCAGATCAAATCGCTCGGTCTTCAATCGGCCGACCACGCTCTGGTTATTTCCCAATTGATCAGGAGCAATATCCACCCGCACATTTAAGTCCTCGCCGTCGATGCGCATCTTCGAGCCAAAATTGGAAACACTCACGCCCAGTCGCAAGCCAGAAAGCGGGGTATCATAAAGCGTCCCCACATCAAAGGCTATCCCGGTGGCTTTGCAGTTAAAAATGCGCTCGGTGATGTACTTAAATGTGCCACCAATGGAAAAGCGATCGGTCAGGCTCCGGGCAAACGAAAAGCCGACAGCGATCGATGAGGCATCGAATTTTTCTCCGGTGCCCATGGGATTGGCTGGGGTCGTCACATCCATCTCCTGGGTGGTCAGCGCTGTGACGCCGATTCCTAGCGTCCCAGTGCCCTGGATCGGCACCACGACGCCGAGGAAATTGTAGCTTAAGCCTGGTAACCAAGGTGAATGATCGACCACCAAAGCCCGATGTTCATTTCGGGATAATCCGCCGGGATTCCAGTAAAGGGCACTGGGATCATCGGCCGATGCCACAAAGGCGCTTCCCATGGCTGATCCCCGAGCACCGACTGGGATCTTCAGAAACGCAGCCGAGGCGGTCCCCACTTTTTTCACCTCCTGCGCCATGCCAGTCGCAGCAGCGATCAGCATCATGCAGCTTAGAATGAAAATGAGCCCGGTTTTTTCGTTTCGAATTCGAATTGTTGTTTTCATGGTTCTGCACTCTTCAATTGATTATGCGCGATTCTGGTTGATTTGAATAGATCTTATCGATTATCCCAACAGCAGTCATCCGCCATGCCCATGGCTCATCTTGCCATCGGAATGAGCGTGCATATAAAGCTGCTGGCTGAATCATTTGATAATCGCAAAAGTCCCAGTCTTCTCACCGATGCCTGGTGCGGAGACATGGTAAATATAAATCCCATAAGAGATCTCAAGATTGTCCTTGCTGAGCAAATTCCAGATGGCGGTGCCATTGTTCAACCCTGTATCAATCCCATCGGTCTGCCGATCCAGGCCGCTGATCTCTGCGGCATTGTTTTGACCGCTATTATGCTCCAATTTAGCGATCAATTCGCCAGAGACATTGAAAATTCGAATTGTGCACTGCGGTGGCAAATTGATGAAATGGATCTCCCGAGGTCCGCGGCCGCTGGAGTAGGTATTGAATGGTTCCCACGATTCCGCTGCAATATAAGGATTCGGCACCACCCGAATGCGGCTGAGCTGATCTTTGGCTAATTCTTTCGACAACGTTTCGCTCCGCATCTTAAACCGATAGACATCGCTGGCAAGGAACGGCTTGCGGAGATAAAGGTTCAAAGTGTCCCCCGCCTCTGGATTGCGACCATCGCGCGGCTGCAGGTTTAATATGAGTTGCCAGGTATAGACCAATTTGCCTTTGACATTTGGCTCCAAAAACATGATCACATCGGTCAAATTGGCGTTTTTGGGATCAATCGTAAACTTGCCATCATTGCCATGTACCTCGGCAAAGGCGAATTGCACTGGCTCACCGCCTTTTGACAGATTGATGATCTTAAAATTCACCGGCTTGGACGGCAGCTTCACGAAGCTGATCGATGTATCCTTAGAAACCGACATGCCCACCTCACCGAAGATCACCTGGTAATCCATCGGATTCTGAATCCCTTTGACAGTTAAGAATTGCACTGGGCTAAATTGAAACTGGTAGAGCCCCGGTTTGGACCATCGAGACTTTTGGTCATCGACTTTCACCCGTTCCTCATTCTGAAACGAGATGCGGAACCCATCGATAATCGGCTGTTCAAAAGTCGACTCCAAATGGGTGCTCCTGTCGATCAAAATGGTGTTGGTGGTAAGATTGGTCAACGTGAAATTTTTGGTGGTCAACACATCGAGCACCTTCCCAACGATCAGAGTATCTTCAAATGTTAATTGATACTCATGACCATCTTTCACCCACCGCGGATCAATGATCTTGAAGGAAATTTGTCCGGTGGATGTGCCGCTAATATGCTCAAATGTTTCGACTTCGGGAGGGAGGTAGCCGGCCACTGGGGCGCGAGGTCGAACCACCACGACATTAGTGCCAGTGATGATGTTTCCCTGCTCATCCACATCAATGCGAATCGGCGTTTCGGTCGGCGCAATTTCCGCCTCTGGATAGCCATAATCGTATGCCGTCACGGCGTAAAAATAGCGCTGACCATTGATCAGGCCGGAATCGACATAGCTATGCTGCAACCCAGTGTCATTTCCCAGCCAGAATTTAACGCCGAAAATGTCAATGGGGTGGTAGCCCTTTCGGCCATCTTTTAGATCAAATTGAGCGATAGGCTTCCGAAGAATCGCACTGCCCTGACCATCGGTGATGACCATCGGGTCTCTCATTGCTGCATCGGTGGATCGATAGATCCGATAGCCCTCAAAATCGCGTGCCATTTCAGCCGCATTGGGAAGATCCAATCGCTTGATAAAATTATCTACCGATTTCTCGGCGGCGTCATCCCAATAGAGCGTCACTTTGCGATCGCCAGGAACGGCTGTGACCGTCACCTGCAGCGGTGCCTGGGCAAAACGATAATCAGCCTCATAGGCAATTTGTGCCTGGCGCTGCTTCCGAATCGCGCTCTCGATATCGTCCATCTTGGTGACCCCGTCGCCAGCCATGGCTACGGAGACCGCCATCCGTTGTCGCTCGCCTGGGTTTAGCGGAAACCATCCCGAAGAGACGTTCAGATCATATTCGCCAGTTCGACGCGGCAGACTAAAATATCCCGGCCTCATATAGCGGAACATCAATGCCTCGTCTTTGATGGTTTGGAAATTTATGCTGAATGCTGGATATTGCAGGGCACCAGTGATACCGATGAGATCTGTCTCGCTCACATCGGTCTTGTCGATATTTGGTTCCCCAGGCCGATCCGTCCCAAATCCGCTGGTTGGACGACCATCGCCTTCACCCGGATCGCCGGTCTCCTCAGCCCCATCCATCCCCACGTCATCTTGAAATACATTCCAATCCCGATCATTATCAAAGCCGTCATCCCGCGATTCGTCGATCATCGGTGCCATATTGGCGTAATTTTGCTCTGCCAATTTTCCCGGGACAATAAACCCCCGTTTGATAGTATCGCCGACGGCGAACGACAGATAATTAATGTAACGCACCGGCCTAACGGTTTGCGTAATATCATCGAATCGCTGGAGATGCAAGCTCACCATTTCATCGATCAGGCCATCGAAATCATCATCAAAGGAATTGAAAAGCGTATCCTCTTCCACTGTGATGCCTTCGGGGGGCAAGTTGACCAGCCGACCTAAAGTTTTCACTGTCCCACCCCCTGTTGGATATTGAATGACGCGACGTTCAAATGTCAGCGAATCGATCAATACGATTTTGTCGCCGGGTTTGAGGCGTTTTGGACCGAAATCACTGGCCGTGAACAGGGGGATTCGTTCGTTCAAATCGCCGGCGATCTCAGCTAACAGCGCTGGATGCAGGTCCGCATCCCCATCGTTATCGAGGCCATCGAACTGATTGCCGGGTGTTTCAATAAATTTGATCGAGCCGAGACCGACCAGCGCGCCAGCCCAGGGATCCGTTCCCACCCGATCATGGTCCGTGATGAACGCTATGTTCGTCTGCAGATCCACATAAGGTTCGTCATCGTTGGAATCGCCCCCCACCAGATCGGCAACCCAGATGCTGAACACAGTTTTACCGACGCGTTTGGTGCCATCATTTTTAATATCGTTGATAAAAAACGTCACATCGTTGATGAGAATCTGGGTCCAAGCCATTGCTCTAACATCCATGAGCAAGCCGAGGCCGCCACGCGTTTTATCGGTATCATCGGGGTAGTAATTGTACCGGCGATAGAGATCATCGGAACAGCGATAGAAGAGCTCTAGGTCGGCATTGAAGATATTTTTGCCAAAGAAACCATTCCAGGAGCCGATCCAGCCAGGATCGACTGGATCATCGCGCTTGTCGCGCCAGCCACCATCCGCCGCCCGGGGCCAGGAGGTTGGATCATCGCTGCGCGCGATCTCTTTTTTCGGATGATCGGGATTGAGAAATCCGGGGACCGGTTGCAAACTCCAAGGGTCGCCGGCTGGGCTGCTCCGTGAGGTCGATACCTCAGCGATGCTGATCTTCTCGCCCAGATCATTATAGACCTCGCCTCCCAACCAGATCGAGACAAACCAAATGTAGGTTCGATTGGTATTTTTCGGCCATTCGAACCCCCACTGCCCTGGTTCGCTCCCCTCATTTCCGTTGACGCCAAAATTATGTACGGTGACCCGAACGTTGTTCCCATCCAGATTCGAACGCCGACGAAAATTGGGATCAGCGCGATTGTCGGATGGCACATATTGGTGGATCTGCGCCTCTCCAACGCCGGCAATAAGCAATAATAACATAAAAACGAAGGTGTAAAAAATGTGAGCGATCATTGCAGAAATATCCTTGTCTGTATTCATAACTGGCTACCTATGTTATTGGGTTAAAAATTGATCCTGGTGCCAACTTGAACCCGGCGGGGTTCAGAGTAAAACGATGGATTATCGAACCAGGTGGGATCTGCCTGGGCAGCCTGAGCCAATAATAACAGCGTATAATCCGGTCGACCAGTATCACCATAAACCACCACCGGGTTGTCCGCATCGAACAAGTTAAAGATCTTCATGAACAACTGGAGATTTAAATTTCGGAAGGTGAAATTTTTATAAATATTGAAATCCACGGTAAAGATATTTGGCTTGTTGCGACTGTTATTGGGCAAGCCGGCCAGGATGCTTTGACCGGTTCGCGTGGCCGTGACCGAGACTGGTGTATAGGGCTGACCAGTATTAAAGCGCGAAATGAAACTGGCACCCCAGCTATTGCCGCCAATGAATAGATTGGCGTTCAATGTATGTCGCTGATCCCAATCCAGGGGAGTTAGAAATTTGGTGGGCTCGGCACCGCCCTGCTGCGAGTAGAACTCCTCCTCCGGATTTGAATTGGTCCCCTCGACAATTTGGAACGTATAATCCACAGTGAACGCATAGTTATCACTGAATTTTTTATCAAGCGATAAGGTGATCCCCCGGACATTGGCGAAATCGCGGTTATTATAAATCACATAATTCACGCCGCTCAGAATGGTCGCCTTCACTGGGCTGGTTGAAATCCAATTCCGAATATCCCGATAAAAGCCAGTCACATCGATCACGAGATTTTCAGCCACCTGCTGCTTCAACCCGAGCTCATACATGGTGTTTCGCTCTGGCTTGAGATCCGGATTTCCATACGGGCCATAAGTGCCGGCCGACTTGGATAGCTTGATCTGATCGCCGATGTACAAGCGATAATATTCTGGCACTTGTTGAAAGATGCCGAACGAAAAATGGATGACGCCACGCTCGGTAATGGGATAGGCAATGCCCAGCCGCGGACTCAACTGCGTTTTCGGCGTACTACCCCGATACCAGTACTTCTCCCGTTCTGCCACGGTCAATTGATTGTCATCGGTGCGTTCCTCAATCTCAATGACACCATTGCCATTGGTATCCCGATAAATGTTGTTTAGCTTGAATGGATTAAAGATATTGGGGTCTTCCGGATCGCGCGGAATCTTGCCGTTCGCATCGAAATAATCATAGCGTAATCCCAGATTGATGATCAAGCTTTCGTACTCAATTTTATCTTGGATATAGCCCGCGAACTTGAACGGCCGTCGGGTGAATTCGTTATGGGTGAAGGTGGAAATATCATCGATGTACGGCTGAAATGGCTCGACCTGAATGCCGTTTTCATCCACTTTGGGGATCAGGGTAATGTCGTTATAATAGACCTTGTCCGATTGAAATTCTACGCCCAATTTCACCTGATGTCGTTTGGTAATCTGACTTGTTAAATCCCATTTGGCGATTCGGCTCAAACTATGGCGCTCGAACCAGCCCATATTCGTTCCTGCCTTGGCGAACTGCTGAGCCCCAGTGTTGAGCGAATCCGGATGGACGTAGCGAGGATCATCGTACCGGTCGTAAAGCTTGGATACGAGATCGTTATAGCGATAGGCCATGGTCAGTTCGCAATAGGTGGTCTTGCCCAACAGGTAGGTGAATTTAGGAATAACGCTGATCCCTTTTTCTTTGTCCCCCTTATCCCCATGAGGATTCAGTTTAAAGAAATGATTGTAGTACCGCTTTTTTTCGAGGCTACCAAGGGCATCGATGCGGAACTTGAGTGGGGTGGCGATCTGCCATTCCAGAGCCGCTTGACCGCTCCAGCGATCGTTATAATTCATTGCAACGGCGCTGCTATCGCCTCGGACGGCAATAGTGTCGCCATCAACAATGGCGGTCCGTCCCTGGGGCAAATAGGCGTTGGGCCCATAGAGCCAACCATCATTGCGCCATCTGCGCCCAGTCAAAAAGAACGACAGTTTGTTTTTGATAATCGGCCCGGATAGCGTGCCTTGGTAATTGTAAATGTCCAAAGGGTTATAATTATCGATGTTCCAAAAAATATGCTTTCGGCCACTAACGTAATCACCGCTCCATAATTCAAGATTGCCCTGCAATTTTCCGCTGCCCGTTTTCGTGACCACATTGATCACGCCGCTCATCGCATTGCCGTATTCGGCGTTGAACGTCCCGCTGATCACCTGCAACTCCTGAATGGATTCGTTCTCCACCTGGAGCGCCTGGCTCCGCGAGAAGTCGTCAGTGATGCTGATCCCATTCACCATGTAGGACACCTCGGTGGAGCGCCCACCACGAATATGAATTGCACCGCCGGCGTCCCGCGTAATGCCTGCCTGAATATTGAGCAAGTCCCCCACCTCTTGAACCGGCATCCGCTTGATATCCTCGGCCTGGACTCGCGCTTCTACCGAGGTCAGGTCTTTTCGGATCGCCGGGGCTTCTGCAATGATGACCACTTCCTCCCCGGCAATGGCCTCAGGTTTCAAATCAAAGCTCACTGTGGTCGTCAGATCCGTTAATACCTGAACGTTCTGGATCGCGGTGCGCTGATAGCCGATAAAATTCGCGACCAGGGTATATCGGCCTGGCGGCACCCGCATAATGATAAATCTGCCGTCCAGATCACTTGCAGCCCCAAGCATCGTCCCCTCAATCACGACGTTCGCCCCGGGCAATGGACCGCCGGTCTCCGCATCCTTCACGATACCGACAATTTTCCCGGTGTTTTGGCCGAACAAGTTGGAGCTGATGACAGCAAGCACAATCAATGTTAGGCTGAAATAGTGAGTTCTTCTTTTCATAGCCAGTTTGCCTTTACCTAGTTTACTTGGATTGACATTAATTTTTCTGGATACGAAACCACTTTTATTCGCGCACGAAGCGAATCGACTTTCTGCTGGCGAACCCGGAACCATAACATTGCCCGGACCGTTTTTTCCACATCCGACTTTGCCAGTTCGTAGCTTCTGATCTTCATTGCGATTTTATCCACGCATTTGAGTAACACATAATTGGAGTTGATTTGCAACGGACCGATCCATTGGCCGACTTTCATATCCAGCACTTGTTTCGACCAGGCGCCCAGATCGTTTGGCCCTAAATACCCCAAATCGCCGGCGCGCGCTGCAGTGGTCCGATCCTCTGAATACCGTCGCGCCAGCTCTTCAAATGAGCTACCATGCTTTAACATCTGGACGATCTGATCGATTTTTTCTGGGTCGGAATGCTGGATCATCTGCAACTGAACGCGAGGCGGCTCCGCGAAACGGCTTGGGTCTTCTTCATAATAATGCCGCAACGTATCCTCTGGAATCTCGAAGCTGTGGTACAGTTCCTGCTCCAATCGCTCTAACAGCGCCGTCTCAAAATCCTCCGTCACCCGCTGTCGGTAATCGCGACGCTGATGCATCCGCTGCTTTTTCGCCTGCTGCAGAATGTAGGATCGAACCATCAGCCCAGCAATAAAATCTTGAAGCGCCTCCTCGCTCCGAATCCAATTGCGTTCCCGGGGAGAGGTAAATTGCGCCGCCTGTCGAAAATCTTTAACCGTCCATGCACCAAGCTTCGAACGAGCGATGATCTGATCGCTTAATTGAAAGCCGCTTTCAGTCGTGGGATTAAAATCTGACACCATATCGGATTGGGGAGCATTCTTCATGACAAGGAACAGCTCGCTCACCACTGGAACATTAAAAGAGATATTCAATTCATTGCGGAGCGAATCCACATGGTGTTGCATCATTTTGTAGGTCTTTCTTTTCCTCCAATAGCTCTCCAACTTAGATCGATGTTTGGCGAACTCTGTTTCGGTGAGCAACGGCTTGGTGATCCGATCCTCCAGACGGATGATGCTATATCCATCATTGGTCCGAATAGGCGGCGAAATCTCACCGACCTTCAGCCCATAAGCAGCTTCCTCAAAGGCAGGGTCCATTTCATCTACGGTGAAATAGCCTAATAATCCCCCAGATTCTCTTAGCACCGGGTCCTGAAATCGGCTTTTCGCAATCGTTTCGAAATCTGCTCCTTGCTGCAATAACTGGTAAAGGGAATCTGCCTGGGATTTGGTCGGGGCGTAGAGATGTCTGGCCTTTAATCGGGTGTTCAAATTCACGAACAATTGGATGAGTTCTTGTTCGGAAATTTCAATTTTGTCGGAAATGTGTTGCTGGTGATAGGCGTTGAGCAAATGCTGAATCTTGATCCGTTCCAGTTCGCGCTGGCCAACTGGATCGGTATCATAATGACGATGCCGGGCTTCCCAGATGAACACGGCCTCGGCGATGAGATTATCCAGCACACTGCGCCGGGCCAATCCAGTATCGTTGGCCCCAGTTTTTTCTCTGAACTCTTTGTACCGCTTCGCAAAATATTCGCGATCAATCACCTGCTTGCCAATGATCGCCAGGACATCGGCCTTGTCCTCGTTCTTTTCACAGTATAGGAAAGCGATCAGGCTGCCTGCCAATATTAGCCAACTCACAATCACATATCTATTGAGATCCGATTTTTTCATTGTCATGCGAACAATTTATTCAGTGAATTGTATCAATCCGCTCAAATCCACCAATAAAATGAAATCCTTTCTTTCAGATCACTGGTTTTCCAGCCAGATCCCATATTCTGGCTGGATCGATCAGAGGGAACGATCGCCTCCGCAGGTATCGCGGATCACCAATTTGGTGGGGAAGATCATTTTGAAGTGATCGGAGACCTTGCCTTCAATCTTGGCGATCAATCGTTCCGCCGCTTTCGTACCCATCTCGTACATTGGTTGATGGATCGTGGTCAACCCCAAATATTCCGCCAATTCAATGTCATCAAATCCGATAATCGCCAGGTCACCAGGGACTTTCAAACCATGCTCCTTGATTGCTTTAATTGCGCCAGCCGCTTGAATATCACTAGAAATGAATACAGCGCTGGGACGCTTGTTTCCAAGATTCAATAGCCGATTCATCGCCCAGTAGCCGGCGAATTTGTTGAAACCATCGTTGTAAAGGATTTCAGGATCGCCATTGGAATTGACGGAGACAACCAACGCATCGTCCTGGGGAATATGATATTGTTCCAGCGCCGATTTAAACCCAGCCAGACGTTGGACGGCGGGTGCGCTGCTGAGGCACCCATCAATCATGCCGATTCTCCGATGCCCCAGCCGAATCAAATGCTCAGTCGCAAGAAACGCACCCTGCTGATTCTCAACGATAATATAATCCAGCTGGTCATGATAGCTATCCACAAGGACCAGCGGCAATTTCGCTTCGAGAAACCTGGACGCCAACTTATCTGAAATCGACAGGGAGATTAAAAGCACCCCATCGACTTTTCGTTCACGAAGGGTTCGTTTCAGAATTTCCTCTTTCTTTTCAAGCTTGTCGATATTGTAGAGAATGAGATCATAACCGCATTGACTGAGGGCGTGTTGTACACCATTCAGCACTTCATAGTAGAAATAGCCAGTAAAACGAGGGACAACACAGGCGATGATATTTGATTTTTTGCGGGCTAAGCTGCGGGCCATGGCAGATGGCTGATACTTGAGTTCATGGATGACTTTCAGGACCCTGGCACGCGTGCTCGGGGAAATTTGAGGGCTATTGTTGATGACTCGGGACACGGTGCCGATGCCGACACCAGCCTTTTGTGCCACATCATAGATTGTGACGCCCATCTGATTGCTCCAAATTGATGGAAGCCCTTCCACAATTTGGCCCAATTATACAAAAAAAAATATTTTTTGTCAAGCAGTTTTTTTCTTTCTGTCATTTTTATTTCATCAAATTTCCCTTCAATTGAAGCTCCAATTCCGAGAGGCATTGCTGAACAGCTGAATTAATCGCACGAACGATCTCGCCAGGGGTCTTCTTCTGGGCTGGCACTTTTTTTTCAATCAACCCGTGCCAAAACAATTGTTGGTTCTTTCGATCCGTCACTTCAAACCCAATCTGCACACGGGCATACCATTGATCCCCTTCATCCCATTCCTCCAAGGCCTTAATTGTCCCCTGAAGCAGATAATCCACTTCAGAAAATTTGGGGAATGGAACGACTTGCCCAAACATATTTGTTGCGCGCAAGTATTCGATCGTTTTCTCAGTTATCATCTGGGCGGGATGGCTGACCCAGCGATGATAGTGATAATACTTTCCCTCGTACGGCGAATCGCGATACACCAGTCGTTCCTCCTGATACAATGGAGCCGCATCAAACCGCAGCACCCCGAGGGAAATAGGATGCGTCGGAGCAATTTTTTCATGCGGTGCAACAACTGGAAAGTCAATGAGATAATAATGGATCTCTGGAACTCTGCCGCCGCATTGAAACAACGTCAGAGCAACCAGAATGATCAAACCGACCGATCGATTGACCGTCATGTTCTGCTCTCCTTGTTTCTCTTTTTCCATCACGACCTTTTTGCCAAAGCCGAATCCGATTTAGCCCCTGCCCACAGTTCACTGCCCACTGATCACTGATCATTCCTTCCCCACCTCCCTCTCCGGCGGCGCCGATTTGCGGATGAGGCTCCACGGCCTTTCTTTGATGGACCGAGAAAATTCGTTCAAATTCTGGGTGGTTCGTTGGAGATTATCCATAATTTGGCCATAGTTGCTCGATTGCATGGTGAGCAATTGATCCGCATTGGCCAACGTTTGCTGCATCGTCTGCATGAGCTGCTGGGATTGCGTGAGCAATGCTTCAAGCTGGCGAATCGATCGTGAGATGCTATCCTGGTTTTCGATCAACATGGTGTCCAATTGACCGCTCAGATGGTTTAAATTGGCAACAACGCTGGACGAATTGGCCATCAGCGCTCCAATCGCGCGCTGATTATCGGCTAACAGCTGATTTAAATTGACCAGGAGTTGCTGAATCTGGCTCTGATTTTCTTGACCTAAGATCTGATTCAAATGATCGATGGTCAACGATAACTTCTGACTCAACTGATCCACACTATCGGTCAACATCATCAGCGGCGTGACGTCTTTGCAATTCAGCAAGCTCCCAGAAGGCAACAGCGCGGCTTCTGGGGAACCGGTGGAAATTTCAATATGTTCATCTCCCATAATGCCAATGGAGGTGATGATAGCCTGCGAGTTGGTTTTCACTGGGACCTCGGCATTGATTTCCAACTCGAACTGGATCATCGTATTGTCATCTGGGGCGACGAATACCTTTTTTACGCGACCGACCTCCATTCCGCCAAATCGGACCAGAGAACCCACCTCAACGCCGCTGGTGTACTTGAAACGGGCATAATAGATATGTTTGTGCGTGAACAAATCGAGGCCAGAAATCAAAATAAGAAATGCAACCAGCAAAATAATCCCCGCGATGACGAGGCAACCAGCTCTTACTTCATTGGAGCGATATTCCATTTTTCACCATTATTCAATCAATGAATTCAAATAGCTCTCCCGATCGATTTTTTCCGGGTCAGGGATGCGATTGAAGAACTGTTGAACTTTTGCATTATCAGATTGTTTCAGCTCATCCACGGTTCCCAGGGCGATGATGCGACCGCCATCCAGCAGGGCCACCCGATCGGCAATGAGAAACACCGAGGCCAATTCATGAGTGACCACCACGATGGTCATTCGAAATGCTTTTTTCAATTTCAAGATCAGGTGATCGATCCCCACCGCAACAATCGGATCCAATCCAGCCGAGGGCTCGTCGCAAAACAGGATGTCTGGATCCATGGCAATGGCACGCGCTAACGCCGCCCGCTTCTTCATTCCGCCCGACAATTGCGCTGGCATAAAATCCTCAAATCCAGCCAGACCGACTTGATCCAGCTTCATCCGGGTCATGATTTTGATGGTCGATTCTTCCAGCGCCGTATGTTCGCGCAGAGGCAACGCCACATTATCACCAACGGTCATCGAATTGAACAAGGCGGCACTCTGGAACAGCATACCAATCTTCCGACGAATGGGAAGCCATTCCTCTTCGGACAGCGACGTCAGGTTTTGCCCCTTGATAAAGATATTTCCGGCGCTTGGCTTTGAGAGACCAATCAGATGTCGCAGCAGCGTGCTTTTGCCACACCCAGATCGGCCAAGAATGGCCATGGTCTCCCCAGGCATGATCTCCAGATTAATGCCATCCAGCACTTTGCGAGGGCCGTAATAAGTCTCCAGATTTTCAATTTTGATGATCGGTGTCGGATTCATCGGTCCTTTCTAACGCATAGCTCTCTTTCTTTCAAATGAATGGCGCCTTCCTTCACCAACAATTTGCATCACGTTTCCTAATAATTATCAGGAAAATCTCAGCCACCTTCGCTGATAACTGCGGCACGGCTGCTCATTAACTTTAATCGAACCGTCAACTCAATGTTCAACGTCCTTCTGGCACAATCCAGCGGTTTCACCATTGGTCCTTGGTGCAAAACGCAATTTAGACGTGATATTCCGGCGAATGCAGAATTTGCCATTTCAACCTGTTTTTGGAATTTTGCCACTAAACCTAATGAGTTGGCCTACCTTATTGCTGCATCCATCGGAAACTGAAAGCAATTTCTATTTGGAAAAAAACATCGTGACCCTACAGCAGCATGCTGTTTTTGGTCTAAAAATTCCAAGCTACCGACCCGATTTGCTTCTTCGGGAAAGCGAGGGATAACTTTTTATCCGCCTCATAAGTTCGTAGCGGGATGGCATAAGGTCAAATCATGCGGTCTTCGACGAGACATCCCGCTTCGTTATAGCGTCGAATAAAAAATCATGGTCATGATCAAATCGGCCACAATGATCAAAAATATCGAAGTGACCACAGAGGCCGTAGTGGATTTTCCAACGCCCTCGGCACCGCCCTCCACGATAAAGCCCTGGTAAGCACCCACCTGGGCGATAATCATTGCGAAGAAAATCGTCTTAATAAGTCCAGTCATGAGATCCTTCATGACCAAAGCGTCCGCGGTTTGATAAAAATAGCGAATGAACGAGATTTTCAAATTGAAGATCGCCAGAAAAAAGCCGCCGAGAATGCCGACCAGATCGGCGATAACGGTCAGGCAAGGCAATACGATCAACAGCGCCAGCAGTCTTGGAACCACGAGGAATCGAACCGGATTTAATCCCATGGTCTGGAGGGCATCGATTTCCTCGTTGACCTTCATCGTGCCGATCTCGGCGGCAATGGCTGAACCACTCCGTCCTGCAATGATGATTGCGGTCAAAAGTGGACCCAATTCGCGGGTCATTGCCACCCCCACCAGATCGGCCACGTAAATCGAAGCCCCGAAGCGTTCTAATTGATAGGCCGCCTGCATCGCCATGATCAGGCCGACAAAAAAACAGATCGTGCTCACGATGGGGATCGAATTGAAACCGATCAAAACCATCTGGTGGATCGTGCTTTTCCAGCGGATGCCACCGCGTCCTTTCCACGGCGCAATAAAAGTCCAAAACAGCGCATTTCTGGTCAAATCCACCAGCCGTGAAACATGAACTAAATAACCAATAAATGTTCGACCCAGAGAACCTAAGCTTTGTTTAATCAGCTTCATTGATTAATGCTTTTCTTGATGAATCATGATAATTACCCTCATCCGCCATATTGCCGGGATGGCTCAGATCGTCGTTGGATATGCTCTCATGAATTGATCCGAGGCCAGACGATCGAATTGTCCTTCACTTCGTGGATCGAAGAGGAACCCTGAATCACGAAATCCCTTCTTTCGCCTGCTGCTCGGTCTCATACACATCGAACACCCGATCCAGCCGGCTTAATTCGAACAGGTCCTTAATTGGCTGCGCAAGATGAAACAGCCGCAATTTCCCGCCATTTTTTTTGGTCAACTGCAACGCCTCCACCAGCGTTGCCACCCCGGAGCTATCCATGTATGTCACTTGACGAAAATCCACTAACACCGCCATATTTTTCTTATTGGCCAATTTCAGTATTTCCTGGCGCAACTGGGGCGATGTATATAGATCAACATCCCCACTCACATGAATCACGGCGTAATTCCGACCGCGCTCGATTTGTATTTCCAAGTGCACTCCTATTCTTTCCGCTGTAAAAACTTCACCAGTTGCAATTGGTTTCCCTGTCCCGGCTGATGCTCGTATTTCACAATATCCATCACACTCTTGATCAAATGCACGCCTAAGCCACCTGGACGAACATCATCCAATTGACGCGATTTAATCGCCTCGGCACTGACCGTCTTCCCAGAATCCTTTAGCAAAATCTCCAGCCGATCGTTGTGCAACGAGCAGATCATTCGGATGGGCTGATCAGCGGCACCGGCATAAGCATGTTTGATGATATTGCTGCACGCTTCATCCACTGCCAGAGTGATATTGTTACTTTCATCCGTGGCAAAACCCATCGTCTCGCAAATATGGCCAATGGTCGCCCGGATGATCTTCAAAAATCTGGGCTCTGAAGGTATTTTGACCTCAATAACTTTCACCATTGCTGTGATTCCTCTATGCTGTTGACCCATGACGCTGAGATCCCCCGCACTTCCACCATCAGCTTGCTAAGCCGGGCGAATGGTGGGTGAGACCATGAAAACTTGTCAAATTGTTGGAATATGGATCCGGCCGGATCAGTGTCCGCTTCTGCTCCATCCATTTTGTGACAACGAAAATTCCCTCATTCCGAACACCAGCCATGCCTCGAGTGATCAGAGAAAAATCAACCCTCATCTGAGAACCAGCCATGCACTCCGGTTATTGCCATTTCACCGCTAATAGCGTAATATCATCGTGGGGCTGGGTCCGGCGACAATGTTTATTCACCTGACCGATCACCGTGTCAATGAGATGCTTGGGATGCGACCAGGGTTGGTCCACGATCTCCATTAATCGTTGGGCCGAGAACATTTTGCCCCGAACATTTCGGGCTTCGGTCACCCCATCGGTATAGAGCAGGATATGGTCGCCGGGATGCAATTGGATCTTTTCTTCCTCAAATTGGGCCTGAGGCAAGATTCCCAGCGGGATACCAGTGGCCCCATTGATGGCGACACAGCGATTCAGATACTTGCGATACCACAGCGGCGGCAAATGGCCAGCATTGCTGATAATCAATTCGCCATTGCGCGTGTTGAAGAGCATAAAGATGAGGCTGACAAACATGCCCTGATGGCTCCGTTCCGCCAGAACACTATTTATTTTGTGCATCAATTCCCGTGGCTGCGGCATAATCAGGCAATAGTAGCGCAAGTCGCTAATCAATCGCGCCATATAGAGCGCAGCCGGAATCCCTTTTCCCGACACATCGCCAATCACCAATCCCAGATGATGATCATTGATGGGGATGAAATCGAATAAATCACCGCCGACGGATGCGGCTGGGATATTTTTCGCATACAAGAGAAATTGATCGCCGATGGCATGGGGATAGGTTTGAGGCATGAAGCTCTGCTGGATCCGATGGGCGGATTCCAACTGTTGCTGTAACCGCTGTTGCTCCAGCATATAGCGATGCATCCGGGCGTTTTCGATGGCGAGCGCCACCTGGCGACAGAAGGTGGTAAAGATGGCTAAATTGTCCTCGGTAAACGGCTGGGCATCGCGCCGATTGATGACCTCGGCGACGCCAATGACGCGATCTTTGATTTTCAATGGGGCGGCCAGGATCGAGCGCGTCTTGAACCCAGTCGAGTTATCCACTTCAGAGAAAAATCGGCTATCGCGATCCACGTCCGGCACGATGATCGCCTCGCCGTGTTGCGCCACCCATCCCGCAATCCCCTGGCCCAATTTCAGGTGAATCTGCTTCTTGACCTCCTCTTGAACCTGACCTAACGCGATCTCGCACTCCAGCTCGCCTGTCGCCTCGTTCAGCAACATGACCGAGCTGGCCTCCGCGTTCATCACCGACTGCGCCTTCTCCATCACCAGGTTCATCAGCTCTTCCAAATCCAATGTGGAGCTGATGATCGCTGCCACATCAATCAAACTGGTCAATTCATCGATCTTCTTCTGCAATAATTCGATTTGCGTCATCCCGCCGTCCCTGGTTGTCAATATATTCTGCCGCTATCATTTTCGCCATCCGCGCCATGCCGATCGCCTACATCATGGCAAAAACATTGGCCTCGCTCCCTCAGCTCTGTCAAAAAGCTTGGGCTAAAGATAATGCAAAGCGATCATAAAAGCAAGCAGAAAATCCGTAACATGCCGGGAACTGAACCGCAGCCATCCGCGCACCGGCGGAACAGCATCCAGGTCTCCATCGGCTGCCTATTTCTGCAACACCATTTTTCGCGAAGCCCGATAGGTATCAGTTTCCAGACGACAAAAGTATAATCCACCTGGCAGATGCGATGCATCCCAAGTAACCTGATACACGCCGGCAGTTTGATAGCCATCAACCAGTGTGGCGACTGTTTGTCCAATGGAATTGAACACCAAAAGCTTCACTGGGCCAGGAGCGGCCAAGGTATAGCGGATCTGCGTGGTCGGATTGAAGGGATTGGGCCAGTTTTGATCCAGGGAAAATTGATCGGGCAGCCCAGCCTTCCCAGTTGTACTGGTGATCTCGAGCGCCTGCTCGATTGCCAGATCATGGCCATTTGTCGGATGCTTCGGCATCTCGGTCTTTAGATAGGCCAGCGTGGCAGCGATCTCCGATGCATAGCTTGGCTCTACCTGAGCCATGGTCAGCTTCAACAGCGCGGCCGCCGTCGTCGATGGTATCGAGACCTTCAATTCCCGAAACACCATCAAATAGAGCTCCGCCAGATCAGAGAGGTAGCTGGATAACCTTCGGACGATCTCGGCTTCAGACTGCAGGAAAATGGCGCCATAAGTGGTCATCAGGGTCCGATGGCCTTGCTCTGCCCCCAGCAAGATGCTGGATGCCGTGACGAGGCTGAGGTCAAACTCCTGGGCAAAATCGGCTGCATAAGCGACCAACAGCAGTCCTGGAATCGCTGAGGAACGTAGCTGGGCCGCCATTATCATTTTGCTACCGATATTCCGATCCTCGTTGCGCTTGATGAAAATATCCACCGCCAGCTCCACGGCAATGTGTGCCACCGACGGAGCAAACTCCGCTGCGATGGCCTTTGCTCGCTCTGGCTCGATATTGTTGGTGAGCAGCGCTTGTTCGATGGAATCTTGAAATGCAGCCTTGAGCCCCTCCACCTGAACCGAGACATAGCCAGCCCCAGGCGTGGTTCGTCCGTCATGATGGCTGGTAAAATCCGCGCCCCAGACATCATTATGGCTCACAAAGCCAAAGGCGAACGACTTCAATGTCGTGCCGCTGGCGTGGAGAGCAACTTTTTCGAACCGAATATGCGTTTCCGATTCCAAGTAATTGTAATAGGCCCCGCCAAACAGACTTTTGTACAGATCGGGCACTGTCGCGCCGTACATCTCCTGATAATTCCAATAACCAGAACCTTTGCCGAGATGATCGGCAAGATAGACATGCGTGGCCATCCCCCAGGCAAATACGACCATCGGAGCCAAGAGACCGAAGAAAAACACCACTACTCGAAGGTTAATTCTGTTCATGGCAACACCTCATTGTTGCATTGATTTGGATTTTGAGGAAATCCACTGGATTGTCCCTCCCATTTGATAGTCACTTTCAACTTAATAACTTTTTTAGTATGAAACAAGCAAAAATTTAGCATTATCAAAATTTCCCAATATGATTGACCGCAGAACTGACGGATTAATCGCTTCGCTTATTGTCATCAGCTCTTTAAAATGATCAAAAAAGTCCATGAATGCGCTGATTGTTTGCCGAATTTTTTCATTCTTGCTCTTTTCAAAAAACTGTGTCTCTAAAGTATGGGATGCTTAATAAAGCTGGCTTGTGAATTTTGTCAGGTAGACTCGACTGGTGAGGTCAGGTCCATTTAAAAACGAATCAGCCGTGGGACAAACTGCCCATTTGCTCGAAATGAACAAGTGCGTCGCCTTCGGCAAAAATTTTAAAAATTATTCTTGACATATTCACATTTATTTATTATCTTGAGACCGTGTTTCATGGTGGACCTCATAATATAAATGCCGCTAAGCCTGAAACAGGCTGGCGGCTTTTTTATTGTCCCCTCCAGTTATCTTGGGATGATGAGCCTCACCAGCGAATTCGAACGCCCAGCGTTCCGCATATTTTCTGAAGATAAAACTCACCATCTCAGCTCACTCTTTCGTCGAAAGATTTCCACTATAGCAACCTGCCAAGCCAACCATATCACGAAAAACCATAGCCGATTGCTTCAGGCCCCAATGAACAATCTGCCTCATCAGGGATGGCCTCCTCCGATTCAGTCATGCTCGTGGGGCTATTATGTCCTCACGTAATCATGGACAAATGAAACAAAAAGGTTGATTGTTATGGAAATAATTTGTATAATTAGAATGAATGGCAATATCAAAGAGATCAAATACGCAAATAGGGATGAAGGATAAAAAACATAAATTTTTTCTGTTCATGATCGGCTCCTGGCTGGTGGCAAAGTTATTATGGACGCTGGAGGCTTCTCGGCTTGCATTTCATCGCATGACGGTCAATAAGAAAATCGATCATGTGGTATATGCGTCCACCGTTCCCCCAGTGAGCGAATGGAGTTATGAAGATGATCGATTGGCTATCGTCAATTACGATATGGACCAGGGAACCTTTGTCGTTTATAGGCTATCGCGACTGAGCCGGAATTAATTTGGGAATGGAGAGATGGGACAAGTAAAAAAAGCCATCCTGTGTCCTGGCTGCGGGAAACTGATCAGCAGCGATGCCCCAGAGTGCATTCATTGTGGTTTGAAAAACCCAGGAAGAATCGGTGCTCTGGCTGGGGTGCAGCGACTCTTTCAGGGCAAAATCGATTTCACGACAATAGTGATTTATTTTTGCGCCGGTATTTATGCGTTGAGCTTGCTGATTGATATTAAAGGGATTTTCCAGGTGCGAGGTTTTCTCTCGCTTCTGGGGCCGACCCAGCAAAGCATCCTCATCATGGGGGCGACTGGCAGCTATCCGATCCATTTTGGCCGCTATTGGACGCTGATCACCGCCATCTTTCTCCATGGGGGTATATTGCACATCGTTTTCAATATGCTCTGGATGCGACAGATCGGCCCGATGGTGGAAGAGCTGTTCGGAAGTCCCAGATTGATCGTCATATTTCTGGTTTCTGGGATCACTGGCTTTGCGCTAACCACGCTGCGCGGCACGCCATTCACTGTAGGGGCCTCTGGCGCCATCTTCGGATTACTGGCCGCGTTAATTTATTACGGTCGCGCGCGCGGCGGTGCATTCCGACAAATCATCTACCCCCAAATTATGACCTGGGCGATTGTGCTGTTCATTTACGGCTTTCTGGTCCCACAGGTCGATAACTTCGCTCATTTGGGAGGATTCATTGGCGGTTACGCTTCCGCAAACCTGCTGGGCTACCGAGAACGAAAGCCAGAAAACCTGACCGATAAAGTCCTGGCGACCAGTTTGATCATCATCACGCTATTCGCGTTTATCATTAACTTTGCTGTTTTGGTACTTTCGATCAAATGGCTCTAAATCGCTGGAAAGCTCGTTTCGGTTTGATCGACTTGCAGACAATTCCGTTGAACCATCTATGAAAACCGACTATGTGGCAAAAAATGTCTCATCACCGCACTGCGGGTAAAGGCATCGCTGGCTTGCTCATCTTCTTCGCGGCGAAGCTGTCGCTTTTGCCGCCATGTTATGGCCAACAAGCATCGATTAAGTTCGCTGGAGTGGATAGCATGGTCGATGAAGCCATTCAATTGGTTTATCAAAAGAATTATGATGCGGCGATAAAAATGTGCCAGCAGGTCATTGACCGCTATCCGGACAATCCGTTGGGCTATTTTGGCCAGGCGGGCGTGTATCATTTGTTGATGCTCAATTATCGGGTGAGTCTGTTCGATCACCAATTCGATAGCTTGCTGGCGTTGTCTATTCAAAAGAGCGACCATGCGCTTAAAAAATATCCGAATGATCCCAATGCCTATTTCGTTGCCGGGGCCGCGTATGGGTTTCGTGGACTGAACCGAATTCGAAAAGGGGAATGGTTTGGGGCGTTCCGCGATGGCGTGCGCGGGGTCTCCAATATGATGAAGGCTCATGAGATGAACCGGGAGCTCTGGGACGTCTATTATGGCCTGGGATTGTATTATTATTGGAAGAGCGCAAAGGCAAAGGTATTGACCTTTCTGAGGCTGATGAAAGATGAGCGGCATAAGGGAATTGAGTATCTAAAAATCGCCATCGATAAAGGCCGATTCAGCGCGACCGAGGCCGTATTCGCGCTGATCGAAATTTATTACTATGAAGATCGCTATGAAGAAGCGCTCCAGACCGCACTTTCGCTCAAACAACGGTTTGCGGATGATCCTACCTGGACCTATTTAACCGCCAAGATATTGGAAAAACTGGGCCGCTATTCCGAGGCCGAAACCTATTTTCAGCACTTGCTCAATTTATTAGGTGCTGCGCCCTATCAGTCCTATAGTTATCTGGCTGAATGCCATTTTGGAATCGCCAAATGTCGCTTCGAGCTCGGGGACTATCAGGCAGCGCGCGCGTCCTTGGACCAGGCTTATGAGCTGAGCGGTCGCTGGGATAAAAAGCGCGAAATTGAGGGCCCCCTATTGGATTTCGATAAGGTATTACAGCGCATGAATGAATTGCAATTGAAACTGGCGAACCTGCCAAGTAAATCAGCAAGTGAGCGATAAATGGCAATCACCATAATATCACATTTCAATCTGGCCGCGTCAAAAATTGCATTTTATCATTCGCCAATCGGCTGGTTAAAGATCATCGGGGATGACGACACGATCTTCGGGCTCTCTTTCGTCGATGACGCGCCAGCTTATACCAACCCACGATCGCGACTATTGGAGGATTGTCTGGATCAATTGCACGCTTATTTTCGCGGCATGCGCCAGGAATTTGATCTGCCATTGGCGCTGCGGGGCACAGCGTTTCAAAAATCGGTCTGGGAAAAATTGTTGGAAATCCCATATGGCAGCACGGCCAGTTATCGCGATATTGCCCAGCGCATCGGCGAGCCCAAAGCGGTCCGAGCTGTCGGCCATGCCAATGGCCAAAATCCCATTGCGATCATCGTCCCCTGCCATCGGGTGATCGGAGCAAACGGCAAATTAATTGGCTATGGGGGCGGCCTCTGGCGCAAACAATGGTTGCTCCAGCACGAGCAGAACGTGCTGGTTTAATCACTCATCGAGCGAATCGCATCGAAATCTTATCTAAAACATCAAGATGATTTTTTGACATCACTGAAAAATCACAACACGTTGTTCAGAAAAGGGCAGAGCGAGACACCGAATATTAATAAGAACCAGCGCTTTCAATGACTTTTCATCGGCGTTGCAGATCATCTGATGACAAATTTCATTTTATCATTGCAGAGTTCATTCAATTTGACGCTTGAAGTAAATTCGATCTGACATGTGACAGCCCGAAACATGTATTAAAATTTACGATTCTCAATTTATCCAAAAATGACACTCAGCATCAAAGATGGCAGATTTGAACCCAATGGATAGAAAAAAATCCTTGCCCGACATAACGCCAAATTGGTATCAAAAGCTTTTCGAAAAGATGGGCGAGAAATATCTCGAGCTGCCGTTTATTCAAGGAACGATCCAGGAGGTCGATTTCATCGTCGATTTGTTCCAATTAAAGCCACCGGCCAAAATATTGGATGTCGGCTGCGGGGTGGGACGGCATTCCATCGAATTGGCGCACCGGGGCTATTGTGTGACTGGTCTGGACTACTCGCAGCGGATGGTTGCTATCGCAACAAAACGGGCACAAAAAGAGGGGGTCTCGGTCCAATTCGTTTGCGGTGATGCTCGGACAATGGCATTCAACTCCCAATTCGACGCTGCGCTATCGCTATGCGAAGGCGCGTTTGGCATCATGGAAAATGATGAACAAAATATCGCCATTCTAAAAAATATTTATGCCGCGCTCAAGCCAGATGGCCAGCTATTGCTTAATGTGCTAAATGCCTCATTTGTATTTCGGCATCCGGAGCAAGACACTTGTTTCGATCCAAAAACCTGCATCGGTTACTGGGAAGAAAAATTCATTACCGAAACAGGTCAATCGGAAAAATTGCTATGTTCGAATCGATATTATACTTTCCCAGAAATAAAATTCATATTAGAAAGCATCGGCTTCACGGTGCTCGATGGGTTTGGGTGCGCAACTGGGGATTTTCAACGGCGCGACATTCTGCTGGATGACTTTGAGATTTTGATTCATGCAGTGAAAAGGTAATCGATCCGGGGATCGGCCAATGATTGGCCATTCAAATCCAAACGGATTATTGCCCAAAACCCAACCACCCGTGTCCGTTCGAACGACGCTCATGCCAGAAAACCGCCCATCGGCAATTCTCGTTCACCCCACTCACCCAACTATTTCGGACGAGGACCAGTCTATGTCCTGCTATCGCCTCCCGCGAGCCATTCAAACAAATCGAGTTTTTCCTTGCAATATTCCTTCAAATATCCTATATTTGAACTGTCAAAAAATCCGCTAAAATAGCCAATTTTGACATTCAATGAAATTTGAATAAACGGCTGATCCGTTGTTTGCGTCAAACCCTTGAACAGAACAATGTATCGAATTGGATTCTGGTTCAGAATTTTTTGTGACTGACAACAACCGATGGAGCTCGAGAAGGCGGTTGGGATCAAGCTTGGACTTGACGAAATGCGGATGGGAATCCCGCTCTGGATTTGAACGGGCACCGCCAAATTTGGTTGTTGCGATTTGATGGATCATGAAATACAATTATGGCATTGATGGCGAATTCTCTCACGTATTCACAAGCACTCGAATTGTTGAAAAAGGGCGAAGTGGCGCCGGTCTATGTGCTGGTTGGAGAGGAAAAATATCTTCAGGATGATCTGGTCGAAAGGATTACTCGATTGGTGCTGGATAGCGCGACCCGTGATTTTAATTATGACATGTTTTATGGCGGGGATATATCGGCAGATAAGATCATCGCCATCGCTCGCTCGTTTCCCATGATGGCGCAACGTCGCGTAGTGGTGATAAAGGAAATGCAGCAATTAAAAATAACGGACCTGAAGTATCTCTCCGATTACGTGAGCCATCCGTCGAAATCCACCTGTGTGATTTTCACATTGCCCGAAAAGAAACCATCGGGTAAATGGCAGAACGCCATCTGCGACCAAGCGGTGACCGTGGATTGTCGCAAACTGTATGATAATGAAGTCCCTGGATGGATCGAAAACTATGTACGAACCAAGAAATTAACCATCGATCCGAATGCTGCCCAGCTGCTACAAGCTCAGGTGGGAAATTCGCTGCTGGACCTGGTCAACGAGCTGGTTAAGATCGAGATCAGCATTTCTCCACGCACCACGATCACCATTGCAGATGTGCAATCCGTCACTTGTATCTCAAAGCAGTTCAATATCTTTGACCTTTGTAACGCCATTGGCCAGAAGAATTTGCCACAATCGCTTGGCATTCTGGCTAACCTACTGGATCAGGGAGAATCGCCGACAGGGATGATCATCCAATTGATGCGGCACTTCGTGAATCTCATGAAGATCCGTGAAAATATGCAACGGGGGATTCGATCCGCGAGCGAGCTATCCAAAATTGTCGGATTAAATTACTATTTCATAAATGACCTGATGAAGCAAGCGAGCAATTTTTCTATTGAACAATTTCGAAATTCGTTTACCCATCTAGCAGAAGCGGATTTGCATTTAAAAACGAGCTATCAACGACCCGAACTGGTCATGGAACTGTTGATTTACCGATTGATCAAGCGATGAGAAGCCAGGCGATGCCGGTCAGGGTTCAGAAAATTTTGGGAACTTTTAAGAATAGCTTTCGGTTAAAATTTTAGCAAGGAAATCTGAATGTACGAGGAAGAAAAAGGTTCAAGGCTTTCAGATGAAGATTTGATTGAGAAATTTCAGAACGGGGATTTGTACGCTTTCGATCTAATCGTGAAGCGGTACAAGAACCAATTGCTGAATTTTGTGTATCGGTTTTTGGGGAATGCAGAGGAAGCCGAAGATTTAGTTCAAGAGACATTTTTAAGGGTCTATCGCAATCGGAAAGCCTATCAAAAGGTGGCGAAATTTTCTACGTGGATCTATACGATTGCGGGTAACTTAGCGAAGACAGAACTTAGAAAAAGAAAAAGGAGAAAATTCTTTTCGATTTCCGATCTGGGCTATAACGAGAAAGATTACGATATTTCCGACGACGCGTTCAATCCTGAAAAGGACGTCGATGGTCGCATGAAAGAGGAGATCATTCATCGCGAGATCGATGAACTGTCACCCAAGTTTCGTGAAGTGATCTTGCTCCGAGATGTTCAACAGCTCTCTTACGAAGAAATCAGTCAGATTGTCAATATACCGCTGGGCACTGTGAAATCCCGGGTGAATCGGGGAAGACTCAAACTGCAAGAGAAATTGAAGCACATGTTAGAGCGCTAATGACGAAGGGAAATGGCTCCGGCATGGGGGGCAATTGGCTGGTTGGAAACGATTTGTCAAACAAGCGCTTTGCTGAATCCGTGAAAATCATCCAATGATCAGCATCCGTCACAGTCGCCGAAACTGCTAACAAATGAGGGATATCAATGGACAGTTGTCAACGGTTTAAAGAAATGGTCTCTGACTATATCGAGGGAGGGCTTGACCAAAAAGATCAATTGCTGATGGAGCAGCATTTGAAAGACTGCTTAGGGTGTGAACGGAGCGTAAAGAGGGTCAAGAATTTAATTCATGATTTGAGATCGTTGCCCAAGATTACCGTCTCTCCAGATTTTGAGACCATCCTGCGAGCGCGAATCAGCTTAGAGAGCAGCTTGGAACGGCGTCGTCGTGAACGCTGGTTTGCTCTTGGACAATTTCGGCTTCCAGCCTATGGCTTTGCCGCGGTGGTTATTATTCTCGTGGTGTTGGCAGCCGTGGCAATACGGCAGCCGAACCGAGCGGTTGCGCTTCAGGGCAGCAGAAATAATGAGTGGTATCAAGGCGGCGTCGAAAAAATTGATCCTGCCACCAATCAACGTTACATCTTCATTTTCGAAACACAGCCAGTACCGAGGATCAATTTTCAACCGCAACCCGAAACCTTTCGAGTTAGAAATCAGGCCAATGACCCTGATTCAACCCAAATAAGAAACAACCTGCTGTGGTATGAGTCTGCCAAGGTTTTAGAAACGAAAGTCTATTAATCTTCAGTGAATCGAAACTTGTGAATGTGCCCATTTTGATTATTTTCTTAGATCATTCCAAACCCTGGTTTAATGACTTTGCCAACGTGACGTACTAGATATGACCAGGGTTTGGGCTATCATGATATCGCTTCGAATTTGAACAAGTTATGAAAATTATATCCATTGCCAGTGCAATTATTTTGTTGTGGGTGTCCATTCTTTTTCCCCAGCAGTCACCAACATTAGAAAGTCTTCAATCAGAAATCAGTCAACTTATTCAATCCGCCAAACATTCGGTTGTTACTGTGACTGCCAGATCCAGTCATTCTTATACCGTCGATAAGGACAATGGGCTATTTTCATTGTTTCGCGGGGGTTCTGAGCAGCGGCAAGATAACTATTGGACTGTCGGTTCCGGGATCATTTATGATGCCGAAGGCTATATCATCACCCGGGCTTCTATTCTGGCTGATTTCGAAGAGATCAAGGTCACATTCTGTGATGGGACTACGGTTGGAGCGGAATACATCGGCACGGATGAAATGACCGGGCTGGCGCTATTGAAGATCACAGCGAACAAATTGGAAACTCCCAAATTTGGCAATTCCGATCAATTGCCGCTCTATTCGTTGGTGCTGGTCTTGGGCAATTCGATGGGCCTTTCTCCATTTGCCACGTTCGGGCTGATCAATGGATTTACTGAGGAGGGCCGATTAATCCTCTCGGTCTCAATTAATCCTGGCAATATTGGCGGCGCGGTGTTCAATCTCAGAGGGGAAATCATAGGGATTATCTCTGCCCAGATCGAACCGGATATCTCTTCGGTGGGTTTGAGCTTTTTGGATTATTCCAGCAGTATTGCGATTCCCATCAACCAGGTGATCGCTACGATCAACAATGTCATTAAATTTCATCATCAGCAAATCAAATGGCTGGGGGTAGAATTGGATAGCGATGCATTGCGCAGCAATAAATTGATCGTGAAACGCGTTTATCCTGGCTCGCCAGCGGCGAGGGTTGGTTTGAAAAAGGGAGATCTCCTGGTAAAATATAATGAAGTGACCCTCACCAATCCAGAGGTCCTTAAAGCCCAGATCGGGCAAACCGCGCCAGGCACGAGCGTATCGATCAATTTCATTCGGCATCAGCGCGCTTTAAAGGTGTTTCCGAAGATCGAGCGCCTTTGGCCCGAGGGCTTTAATGTCAATAAGCCGCGGCACTTTTCTTTCAATTGGAACACCGATGATAATCGCTCGCCCATTAAAGCCCCGATCATTATCTCTCCCGAGGGTTTTCAACAGATTCATCTCAAAATGATCCAGATGGAGCAGGAAATTCAAAGCCTGAAAAATCAAATCAACAAGTGACATAGAATTCATCGGATTGAAGCGTTGCTAAGCCGATCTGAGATTTGCCTCCTTGTAAATAACTTCCATAAGGCTCAACCCGTGCGGTCCCACCACCATAGCCTTCGTACCAGAGATAATACGTTCCGTTGACCTTTTCAACCGTGGTGAACCAAATCGCACCCTCATCCCATTCTCCTGGCTCTCCGCGCCCAAAAATTGGATTACCTCGATATTTTTGCCAGTGAATTAGATCGCGCGATGTGGCCAATCCAGCATACCAGGGGTAATCATCATAGCGATCAGAACCGCAATAGAACATATAATACATGTCATGCTCTTTGAAAATTCGTGGCGTTCCGACGCTATAGCAATCCCAGCTTCCTGGTTCGCCGACGGCCAGGACTGGTTGATTGGAGATCGGGTGGAAGCAAATGCCATCCACTGAGGTGGACAGATGGATCTCAAATCCGCTGCCATGTCTCGCTGGCTGCCAATAGTACAAGTAGAACAGCCCGTTGTGAAAGACGATCTCCGGCCCCCCGCCGATGAGGATCGGGTTGTTCGGATATTTGATAAAATGAAATCCATCATCTGATGTCGCTAGGCAAACAGCGCGGTGGCATGTTGGTGAAACCGCCGAATAGTAGAGATAAACGATGCCGTCCACCATAACCGTGGCGGGATCAAGCGCATGAAGTTCATCTGGCTCGCCAGGACCACCCACGTCGATCACTGGCTCGGGAAAAATATGCCAGGTGATTCCGTCAAATTGATCCACTGGGATCGTCGCCACACCGATTCGGTCATGCCCGCCTTGTTGTCCCCTAAAATACATAAAATATGTATCGCCCAATCTAAGCAGATCAGGATTTGCTGTCTGGTGTTCCATCCAAGTGTTCGGCACCGCTGGAAAAATCGGATTACCAGGATATCGGCGCCATTGGAGTCGATCGTGCACGTGTTTCCTCCGCAAATTAGCCGACTGGTTCATTATCAGATTCAATGAATAATTCGCTGCGAAATGCCTGTTCCAGTTCCTCCTGAAGCGGAAACAAGATAATATCTCGGGCCTGGCTCTTGGTGATGCGACGCTCCAGGATTTCATTGATTTCTTTTGCGGTATGCGAGTACATGCGGCAGAAGATCTTGGCGATCTTCAATCGCTGAGGTCCAGTTAACTTCATCGAAATCGCCAGGTTCAGGTTCTGGATATCATTATCGGAGCAGGCAAAGATGAGCATTTGTTTTTTCACATTCTCATCTAATTCCACCAGCTTGTTCCATAATACTGGATTGTTCATGTCAAGATAAGATGGGGGGTGAATTTTGCAGGGAGCCTTGGGTTGGCTTGACGACCAGGCATATTGGAATCGTTCCAATTCAAAGCCGGATTTTGATTTCAAAGTATCGATAAAGATTTCGTCATTTTCGGATCTACCTGGATCAGCGATAATCTGGTTATAAAGCATCTGGCCGAAGCGGCCGAAGCCAAGGATCACAAAAATGTTTCCCTGGGGCTTCAAATAATCTCCTTTCAACACCCAATCGCGATAAAGGCGACGAGTCACGCTTTGATAGCCATTAAATAAAATAACATTGGAAAACTTGGGCTCTTTGAAGAGCGTGGCCCCAAAGTTGGCATGCAAGTTCAAATCGCCAAGATGACAATAAAGCTTAAAATCGGGCGATTTTGGCTCAATATCGATGATCTCAACCAATGCCTTTAAATTGGAGAGATCCCGGTTGGTCGTAATGAATACTCGCTTGGCCGTCTGGACACGGGCTTTTAGCAGTACGGGCAATTTGGTGAAGTCATTTTTGATGAGCCAGGTTCCCCGATCATGACCCAGCGCCTCCAAATAAGGATTTTGGAAATCGCTGTCGATGAGAACGATCTTATGTTGTCGCGGCGAGTATCGGCGAATGAGGTGATAGATGAGTTTGCCGTTTCTTCCTAGACCGCAGATAATAGTGTGCCCTTTAAGCATGGGCATGAGCCGGCTAAAAATCCGCTCTTGAAGGACCTCATAGACCAAACTCAATGTGCACAGTAGCGCTAAAAAATAGCAGATCCAGAGAATGATAATTGCAAGCCTCGATGATCCATGGGGAAATCCGATGTCCAGCGCTCCGATGATGAATAAATTAATCGCGTAATAAAGCGACTCCATGATTCGGGCCAATCCATGGAGTCTGGGGATCTCGCTATGGAAAAACGAGAGCCAGGAGGCCAGCAACACGATCAAGATCAGCAATGACTTCCAATATCGGATGATTAATGCCAACATAAGCTGACCGGTGAAATCTTATCAATTTGAAAATGATATACGATGCCCATCGCTCTGGCATTATGGTGGTCGAGCGAGAAACCGAGATGGGATGGCATCGTCATTCTTCTGCCCAAATTTTGAGCAAATTGATAATCACATCCACAGCCTTATGCATATCTCGAACCGAAATCCATTCCAATTTCGAATGGAAATTATGCCCTCCGGTGAACAGATTGGGCGTGGGAAGCCCTTGATAACAAAGCCGAGCGCCATCGGTTCCGCCGCGGACGATATTGGTACGTGGGGTAAGCCCGCTGCGTCGAATAGCCTCTATGGCGTTCGCCACGACCTGTGGTTGCTCGTCCAGTTTATATTTCATGTTCCGATACGATTCTTCAACCTGGAAATCGAGCCGAGCGCCAGGGTATTCTGCCACAATTCGATCGCACAATTGCTTTAAAAATTCCTCATGGTGTTTCAATCCTTCCAGTTCAAAATCTCGAATCAAAAATCGAAGTTCCGCCTGTTCCACGCGCGCGGTTAAAACATTGGGATGGATGTATCCATCGCGGCCTTCGGTGGTTTCTGGGGAGAGGCGATCCTTGGGCAGCGCCTCAATCAATCGGCTGGCGATCTTTATTGCGTTGATCATCTTGTGTTTCGCATAACCAGGATGAATGTTCTTGCCAAATAGTTTGACGATCACCGTATCCGCACAAAATGTTTCAACCTCTATTTCGCCAGCCTCCTGGCCATCGATGGTATAGGCATAATCAGCGCCGAATTGCTGGACATCAAAATATTTGGTGCCCTGCCCGATCTCCTCGTCCGGAGTGATGGCGATCCGCACCCGGCCATGCTCGATCTCTGGATGGTGAACCAGGTAATCGACGGCCGCAAAAATCTCGGCGATACCAGCTTTGTTGTCTGCGCCAAGCAGCGTTGTGCCATCAGCAGTGATGATGTCCGTGCCGATCTGATGGGCCAGGGATGGGTTTTCAGTCCAGCGAATGATCTGATTCGGATCGCCTGGCAGGACAATATCGCCCCCTTGATATTTGCGATGAACAATCGGCGTGACGTTTTTGCCAGATACATCCGGCGAGGTATCCAAATGGGCAATCAGGCCGATGGTCGGCACTGGTCGGGAAATGCTCGCTTCCACCGTGGCGGTTACATATCCATACTCATCCATCCCGGCGTCGGCTAATCCCATCGCCCTCAGTTCCTTCACTAATTCCTGCCCCAAAATCTTCTGTCCCTCGGTGCTAGGATAGCGATCAGCCCCCTCTGCCGATTGCGTATCGTACCGAACATATTTTAAAAATCGGTCTACTACAGTATATTCTATTTGATCCTTCATCGACGAACCTTGTTTGTTATGCCAGCATCACTGAAATTGCTTTATTTCGAAAATCATTTTGCCACGTGATCATTCATTGTCGCACAAAATAGCACGCTGTTGAAGCTTTCTCAATGCCCCCCAAGAGCGACCGAGACCGTTGATTCGATCAATCGGATCGGCGATGGTCGAGCGCTGCCAATCGACAACTCAGCTATTCCGCCGAAGTCGCCCCGATTTTTTCGAGGAATTCCTGGATCTCCCGTTTGGAAAGTCCCTGATTTTGCATCAGTGATTGCCAATCGATCGGAGCAGGGATTTGGCCCAAGGCCTGTTTGAGCACCAATAGCTCCAGCCGCGAAAAGGTCCTGGCTTCGAGAACATAATCCTCAAATGCCTCCCAAGTGAGCGGGACAGCGATTTTCACAATCTCGGCAATGGCCCGAGCATATACCTGAATCTCATATTGGGCCGTGGGATCTAACCTTAGCTTTAAAAAATGAAGAAGATTGTGAAGGTCAATTTTCCAATACCATTCCGTGTACAACGACACTGGCAATTGAATTCGCGCCAGTTCCCGCGCTAAATCCATTTGTTGAAACTGCTCATAATCTTGCCAAAGCTGCTGAATATGCTTTTTCATCACCTCCAGGACCTGCTGCTGAAGCTCAAATGGCAAGGTCTGGTCTGATCTGCCCTGGCGGTTGGTGGTCGATTGCTTGCGGATCACCTCTGGTGAAGGCAGATAAAATTCGTTCTGGGCCTGGGAATAGCGCAACGAATATTCATTGACACTGGCCATCCGGTGCCGGATCCACTGCCTCGCCACGAAAATCGGCAACTTGCAATGAAATTTGAATTCCACCATTTCAAATGGACTGGTATGTTGATGGCGCATCAAATAGCGGATCAAATCCCGATCCTGTTGCAGCTTTTTGGTTCCTTTGCCATACGACACCCGCGCCGCCTGAACGATGGCTTCGTCCGAGCCCATGTAATCAATAAGTCGGACAAAACCATGGTCCAAGCAAGGGAATTCTTTTCCCAAAATTTGATCCAATTGGGGATTGGTCGATCGTTCCATTCATTACCACTTCACAATAATTTTGCCTATCCATTCACGAGCCACTTTAAAAACCAACTTTTGGGCGACGTCAATGCAAGCAGACCATGCGTGCGAAAACGCCTGATGTGCCCGTCACTCTAAACGGAGCGAAACACTCCCTCCTGCCAGTTGAGTATAAATGCCTCGCTACGACCAGCTCTCACAAAATTTCTTGAGATTCTCTATTTTTAAAGCTGACTCATTTATGCTTTGCTATATTTCATATCCTTGGCTAATGATCGCACCCCAGCACCCAGATGTCATTGTGAAAAATGACCCATACTGAAATATAGCACTGGGCCAAGCCATTAGCCGACTCATTGGCCAAAGTCAAATAAGAATCAACCCTTCGGCTTTACCTCCTCTTCATCTTTGCTGCTCAGCATGCTGAGCCTGAACGCCATTCCTGGCGCGGAGCGAATATTGACCTTTTCCGCATGAATGATTCCAATTTCCGCTGCTCGGCTCACCGCCAGCCTACAATCATGGAAAACGAGATTAGCATGCTAAACCGATCCTTCCAGAGAGTTAAGATCGAGCTCTTCCCGTTTGCCCTGCAGGTGGTGCACCGAAACCAGTGGGCCTTTCCTCAATCACCCTCGATTCGGAAACTCGGTTCTTAAGCCGGCACCAATATTTCGCTCATGGACTTTCCCAGTGGCTTTTGGTTCTGGCATGGCCTCCTATCCGATTGATTGCCACAGAAGCCTTTGTTTGATGCCCATCTTCGTTGATCGCTCGGCAAGAATTTTGAACTGAATAAATGTAGCAATAAAGTCAAAGAAAGTCAAGCGAAATGTTGGTTAAAGGCGGGAGGGTAGCTTAACTCGTTTTCATGCCAAAATTATTAGAAAAAAGCAAATCGCGGGGCTGGACGCCAACCTCACAGAGCCAATCGATGTGATCTGTGATCATATCATGTGGCATATCCTCGCATCGGATGATAGCAGATCAATCACTGCGCTGTCTCATCTTCAACCCGATCATTTTATAGATCATTTTTGCTGCCCAGAAATCCGAATGGATGTTAATTCCATCCGGCTTTAATTCGACCACATCAAATCCGACAACATTTTTGCTGCGGAACACGGCATTAAACAGATTGACCACCTGATACCATCCCAAGCCTCCGGGCTCTGGGGTGCCGACCGATGGCAGTTCAGCAGGATTAATAGCATCGAGATCAAAAGTAATGAACACATCCGAGGTAAGCTCTGCAAGGATTTGCTCAATAGGCATCTCCGTTCGTTGGAGGTGGTGGTCATAATAAATGATTGGTTGTTCCTGGCGAATATATTCGATCTCTTCAGGAGAAACACTTCGAATGCCAACAGAGACGATATTTTTTGTATGGGTTCGGATCCGGCGCATGACACAGGCATGGCTGAAAGGGTCATTTAAGTATTGATCGCGCAGGTCGGTGTGGGCATCGAGATGCAAGACGCTCAAATTGGGATAGCGCTGGTAAAAAGCAAGGAAGACTGGATAGGACAGGGTATGTTCGCCGCCCAGAATGACCGGAAATTTTTTATCATCCAACACGGCTGCCGTGGCTTGCTGAATTCTGTCGAGGGCGGTTTCAATTGCCAGATCGACCGGTAGCTCCAATGACGGCAAGGTATGAATACCATAGCGATATGGCTCATCGTTCAATTGCAAATCATACAGCTCGACATTGTACGAGGCGGCGATGATCGCCTTCGGGCCAGCCGCGGTCCCTTGCAAATAGGATGTCGAGCGCTCCAACGGGACAGACAATACCACAACTCGCGCGCTTTCATAATCACAATATTCGCCCATAAAATCTTTATGGTGATTTTCCATTTCCAACTCCACTTTATGGTTGACACCTTGAATGCTGCCCGTTAACTTTTCATTTGCATAATTCTGAATTGAAGCCCATTACATTTTTTGATCTTTAAATTCAGGTAATCCCCTTTTCTCTCACCAGGCTGGCAAAGCCAAAGACGAAGCTCTTGCCAACGCCTATCAGATCTTGAATGGGAAACATCTCCTGATGGTGAGCACACCGGAACTATCCCTTTCCGCTCAAAGGTGATCGAGCGATCAGCGAGCAAAGGGGATCACCTTTTAATAAAATACAGACTGGATCAGATACATGGCCCTGCGCAGAAGTTGGATTTGAGATCCTTCGAAGAAAAGATGGATCTATCCCTTTGATCTGGGGCATCGTCTTGTCCGAAGTGAACGAACAAATTCGCTTATACCAGATCCAAGCGCTTTCCATACCCTGATCCAGGAGCCATCTCTCAGGGTCGATGGTATCTGATTCCAGAGATTGAGGCCGTCGTCGCTTAACCGATCAAAATAGCCGCCGCCAGGCAGGTGGTCCAATAATTGTTCTGCTTGCCAGTCGTTGCCACAGCGATATTCTGCGTCTTTATCAACTTATCGTTCATTTTCCAGATGTCTTTTGTGCTATCCCAATCAATCTCTTCTTTAGAACCAGCCAAAATAGTGGCTAACATGTAGGCGGCGATGTCTTCAGCATATTCGCCTGCTTCTTTTTCTGGCTTGCCGAAATCATGGTATTCACTTAAATAGCCATGTAGCGAACTATCCATTGGAATCGCGGCGCCAATAGCCGCGGCAATCAGTCTCCCGTACTCATTGGTGGATATGTCTGAGAGAACCGTAAATAGGATTTGCCCGTCTTTTAATTTTTTTAACCCTTCTTCTTTTGAGATGATTTTGCAGTGGGGAGGAAAAATTGAAGAGACCCTTACAATGTTAAACTGTGCGATACCTGCATCACGCAGTGCCAATTCGAAAGAAGTTAATTTGTCTTTGTGATGCCCGACACCAGTGGTGAAAAACATTTCTTTGGGTAGGTACATTCCTTTTACTCCTTATAAATAACCGTTTAAAAGTATGTCAGACCATAAAAGGAAACCTCGCTGTTTTTTTCAGTTCTGTTTTTTCAAAAAAACGTGGCAAATATATGAAACAATTTTTAAAAATGCAAGCAAAATAATCTCCCCATAGCCTCTATTCCTCCCTCGCTATTCGAGTATACATTTTATCACGAGCCACTATGGCTGAAAATGGCATCGTTGGACATTTGTAAAAAGCCATTTTTTTGCTGGACGGCGAAATTTTTTTTGCGTATATTCTGCTATGAAAAATGTTAAAGCAGCATTTAAAATGCTCCTCTAACCACATAAAATTGATTTTTCGTCGGTCATGATTCAATAATAGGCATGAACATTCATGCGTGGGTCTCTTTTTTTCATCGAAAGGAATTAGTTATGTGGACCTCTGAAATTCGCTTGTTGCTGGTCGCAATTCTGGCATTCTTCACTTTTTCTGCTCAGAGCATGGATCCTCGAATGGTAAAAAAGGCGGCAAAGATCCATGACAAAGTTCTGACGGTTGATTCTCATGTCGATACGCCGCTGCGCATGCTGCGAAGCGATTTTGACCTGGGCCAATATCACGAACCAAATCCGCGCTCGGGTAAGTTAGATCTCCCCCGGATGCGACAAGGCGGGTTAGATGCCGTCTTTTTTGCGGTCTTTGTGGGCCAAGGAGAGAGAAACGAGGCAGGCAATGCACGCGCCCAAGCCACCGCTCTGAAGACTTTTGAAGCAATTCATGCATCTCTAAAACAACATCACGACCTGGCAGAGTTAGCTCTTAGTCCCAAAGACGCCTATCGACTTGAAAAGCTTGGGAAACGAGCCATTTTCATCGGCATGGAAAACGGGTACCCGATAGGCAATGATCTATCGCTCATCAAAAAATATTATAACCTCGGCGCTCGTTATGTCACTCTATGCCATACGAAAAATAACGACATCTGCGATTCCTCCACCGATACAACCGAGCATCATGGCCTAAGTCGCTTTGGCGAGCAAGTGGTTGCGGAAATGAATCGGATTGGGATGATGATCGATATCTCCCATGTCTCTGACGAAACTTTCTATGATGTCATCGCCCTATCGAAAGCTCCTGTTATCGCTTCGCATTCCTGTGCTCGGGCATTGTGCGACCATCCCCGTAATCTGAGCGATGCCATGCTGAAAAAACTTGCCGAAAACGGCGGCGTTATCCAAATGTGCATCATGAGCGATTACGTCAAAAAGCCAGAGCCCAATCCGGAACGCGATGCCGCTTTTCAATTGCTGGAGCAGAAATATAAGAACTTCGATCAGCTTACTGAGGATGAGCAGCGCAAAGCGCGCCAGGAGTGGTATGAGCTCAATGAAAAATATCCCCGCAAGCTGGCAACTGTATCGGACGTTGTTGATCATATCGATCACATTGTTAAAGTTGCTGGCATCGACCATGTCGGTATTGGGACCGATTTCGACGGCGGTGGCGGCGTAGAGGGCTGTAATGATGTCAGCCAAATGGGCAACATCACCCTGGAATTGGTCAAGCGAGGTTACTCGGAACAGCAGATTCGCAAAATCTGGGGAGGAAATTTGATGCGGGTGATGACCGAAGTGGAGCGAATTGTTAAAAAGATTCAACAAGAAAAGTGAGTGAAGCTTTGGTGACAGATCGATCGAACATCAAAAAAATCGAACGACCGACCGGGACCCTCTTACTTTGATAGAAGAAAAATATTTTTTAAATGAGATCGGCTCGCGTTGTTCTCAAACAATTGCTTTTTTACGCGGACGATGCAGTTCTGAAAATATCATCACTATTCGAAAAGGCGATGGATATGAAATACTTGAATTGTATCTTTGCTCTGATAGCCATATTCTTCGTTTCTGGATTCCATTGTTGCGTTGGGCAGGGACCATCTGCCGATTTGGTGCTCATCAATGGCAAGATCATCACGCTGGATGAGACCAATCCTGAGGCACAGGCATTGGCCGCGAAATCGGATCGGATCGTGGCCGTCGGCAGCAATGAACAAATCAAGCCGTACATTTCACCAACGACCAAAGTTATTGATCTGCAAGGCAAACTGGCCATTCCAGGCCTGATCGATAGTCATGGGCATTTCATGAGCTTGGGGCAATCGAAAATGCGGCTGGATTTGACCCGAGCAAAGAATTGGGATGAAATTGTGGCGATGGTGGCAGAGGCAGAAAAAAATGCAGCGCCAGGAGAATGGATTCTGGGCCGGGGCTGGCACCAGGAGAAATGGGATAAGCCGCCGCAACCGAACGTGGAGGGCTTGCCGTTTCATTTTGAATTGAGCAAAGTTTCGCCGGACAATCCAGTATTTCTCACCCATGCCAGTGGACACGCTGGTCTGGCCAATGCCAAGGCGATGGAATTGGCTGGGATCAGCCGAGCAACCCCCAATCCAGCGGGTGGAGAGATCGTTCGAGATAAAGACGGAAACCCGATCGGAGCGTTCCGCGAAGAGGCGCAGGCGTTGATTGCGATGGCCATGCGGGACTATCTGCACGGTCGAACGCCAGAACAGCGATTTGCTGATCACGTGAAAGCGTTCGATATGGCGGTACAGGAATGCCTGAGGCACGGGATCACTAGTTTTCACGATGCTGGATCTTCGTTCGAAACGATCGACTTCTTCAAGCAAATGGTCGATCAGGGCAAGATGCTGGTGCGGCTCTACGTGATGATCAGCGAGAGCAATCCGCAATTGGAGCAAAAACTGAACGGCTATCGCCTTATCAACTATGGTGATCATCGGCTCACGGTGCGCGCCATCAAACGGCTGATTGATGGAGCATTGGGCTCTCATGGGGCTTGGCTGTTAGAACCGTACCAGAGTCTTCCGACCAGCGTGGGGTTGAACACCGAGCCGATTGACCAAATGACTGAAACTGCCCGAATTGCCATCGAGCATGATTTTCAGCTTTGTACCCATGCCATTGGCGATCGCGCCAATCGGGAAACGCTAAATATTTACGAAGCGGCCTTTCGATTGCATCCTGAGAAAAAGGATCTGCGCTGGCGCATTGAGCATGCCCAGCATCTGCATCCAGATGACATCGCACGATTTGGCCAATTGGGCGTCATCGCTGCCATGCAGGGCATCCATTGTACGTCGGATGGCCCCTGGGTGATCAAACGATTGGGCGAACAACGGGCTCAGGAGGGTGCCTATGTCTGGCAGAAGCTGATCCAATCCGGGGCTATCATCGCCAATGGCACGGATGTGCCAGTTGAGCCCATCGATCCCATCGCGAATTTTTACGCTCTGGTCACCCGCAAAATGAACAATGGCGAGGCATTTTTCCCAGACCAGAAGATGACGCGCGAGCAGGCCCTGCGCAGCTACACGATCAACGGCGCCTATGCAGCTTTCGAGGAGCACATTAAAGGGACTTTGCTTCCGGGAAAATTGGCAGATATCACCGTGCTATCGAAAGACATTTTAACGATCCCCGACGATGAGATCTTGCAGACCGAGGTGATTTATACCATCGTTGGCGGCAAAGTGATGTATGCAAAATAGCGCAATGGCATTCCTCCGTCTGCATGTCATCATCATTTCACAGCATGCAAAATCGATATCCCTCACGGACGATGGGTTGAGTTGAGCATTTTGATTCACGTGGAATAATAGATTGATCTGGATTATTCAGAAAAAGGGCTTGATAATTTCATATAAAAATGGTATAATGGATGTGTCAGATTTCATGTAAGATCGATGAGGTATTGGCCGATCAAATCTTCGCTTTATTGCACACAAATCATCGTTTAAGGTTCGACCCATGAGAAATAGTTTGGTTCAATTGGTGATCCTACCCATTTTATTTCTATCATGGCCTACCTCCGCACAGGTTCCATCGCCCAAAGATTTCCTCGGTTTTGATGTCGGCGAGCCCAGAAAATTGGCCGATATGCATCAAATTATCGAATATTTCCATTTACTCGATGCTGCCAGCGATAAGATATTCGTGGAAGAAGTGGGTAAGACCACAGAAGGCAACCCGTTTATTGTCGCTTACATCACTGGCAGCGATCATCTTATCAATTTAGAAAAATACCGGGCATACCAGCAGCGTCTGGCCGATCCACGAGGCATAAAAGATGAGGAGCTTGAGAATATCCTTGCCATTGGCAAAACCGTGGTCATGATCAATTGCTCAATCCATGCCACAGAGATCGGGGCCTCGCAAATGGCCATGCGGCTGGCTTATGACTTGGTGACACAGAACGATCTGATCACCCGTGAGATTCTTGACAATGTCATTTTACTGTTGATCCCCATGCATCATCCGGATGGCATACAAATGGTGGTGGATTGGTACAATAAATATCTCGGCACGCCCTATGAAGGCTGTGGATTGCCATGGCTGTATCATAAGTATGTCGGTCATGATAACAATCGCGATTGGTATATGTTCACCCAGATAGAGTCCCAATTGAGCTTGAAAATCCACAATGCATGGCATCCGCAGATCGTGTTGGATATGCATCAGATGGGGAGCCGCGGGGCTCGGCTATTTGTGCCGCCCTATATCGATCCGTTCGAGCCCAATGTGGATCCGATAATTCAAGCGAATACGTCCATGTTGGGGACTTTTATCGCGGCAGAGTTAACGGCTGAGGGCAAACCCGGGGTAATGCACAGCCGCGATTTCGACGCCTGGACGCCAGGCCGAGCCTATCATCACTATCACGGAGGGGTGAGAATCCTGACCGAAGCCGCCAGCGCTCGGATCGCCACTCCAATTTCGATTCGATTCGACGAACTCTCCACAGATGTCCGAACTCCCTCGGTGTCGCTGCCGCTGCCTTGGAAAGGCGGCGAATGGACATTAAAGGATATCATTGATTATGATTACTCGGCAGCCCATGCCGCGCTGATTCATGCGGCGCGACTTCGAGAGCATTGGCTGAGGAATTTCTATCGGATTCATCAGAAGGCCGTCAATCGAACCGAGCCGCCGTTCGCTTTTATCATCCCTGATCAACAGCGAGATGTTGCTGCCATGATCAAGATGCTGCAAACGCTCCAGATGGGGCTGGTGGAGATCCATCGCGCGCAGGCCGATTTTACGGCCGATGGAGAGAAGTTCCCTGCGGGGAGCTATATTATTTATTTGGCGCAGCCTTATGGCGGCTATGCCCGGACGCTGTTAGAGCCCCAGCATTATCCCGCGACGTTCACTGCGCAGGATGGTCCGTTAAAACCACCTTATGACGTGGTCGCTCATCAGTTGCCATTGCTCATGGGCGTGCACGTGGTGCGCATCGAAGAGCCATTCCAGGTGGCGAGTGAACAAGTGGATCGCATTCCACCACCTACCGGAACAATGGAGCCATGCACCAACGCTTTCGGTTATGCCTGGGATGAGCGGAGCAATGATGATATCATCTTGGTCAATCGGCTGCTGCGCAACCATCATCGCGTGTATTGGGCGGCAGAGCCCTTCGAAATGAAAGGCAAAATCTCTCCTGCTGGCACCTTCATGACGGTCAGCACCGACCAGTTGCTCGAAGAATTGCCCCATTTGATCAGCGGTCTCGCCGTTCAATTAAATGCCTTGCCGCTAAGACCGATGATCCGGCTTTATGAATTGACGTCAGCTCGATTAGGCATCTATCAAAGTTGGACTGCCCCGATCGACGAGGGATGGACGCGCTGGGTGCTTGAGCAATTTGAGTTTCCCTACCAGCGCGTCTCGGACCGCGACATCAGGAATGGGCAGCTCAATCAACAGCTGGATGTCATTATCATTCCCAGTATGTCTGATCAGGCGATTGTGCGGGGCAACTCGGAGCAGGACATGCCAGCCGAGTATTGTGGCGGGATCGGGGAACCAGGGGTAAGTCACTTGCGCACTTTTCTCCAGCAAGGAGGAACGCTCATTGTCATTAATCGCGCCGCCGAATTTGCGATAAAACGGTTTCATCTGGGGATTAAAAATCTGGTCAGCACCATCGATCGCACCGATTTTTTTATTCCCGGTTCTATTTTGAAAGTATCGGTGGACAATCAGCATCCCATTGGATATGGCTTTGAACCAGAGGCGGCCATTTTCTTCTGGCGCAGCCCAGTATTTGAAGGCAAGCAAGGGATCAGCGTGATCCAGTATGCGATCAAAAACCCACTGCTCAGCGGATGGCTGACTGGGGAAAAATATTTGACGAATCACAGCGCCCTGATGGATGTCCCTTGGGGCAAAGGGAGAATTATCCTTATTGGCTTTCCGGCTCTATTTCGAGGCCAGGCTCACGGCACGTTTCGTTTTCTTTTTAATTCCATTTTCTATGCAACAGCCAAACCATCGGATGTCGCTTCCGAAGGGGAGCTTGGCCGATGATGCATCAGGGGATCAATCAAGCTGGATAAATCGTCTTTCATGGGAATTCGCTGTTTCAAGACAAAAAAAACCGACGGCTGCATCTTGAATGCGGAAAGGTCAGAATGATAGTAAATGGATATTGATGGAAAAATGACCTGGGGACCTTCGGATTTGGTTTTCCAAGAGGTTTGGTTATCAAGAGAACGAATTGGTCATAAGAACAATATGGCGTTGAACATCAAATGATCTGCTAACAGCAAATGTGGGAGGAGCGATATGAAGGAAGTTACTGCGGTTATACTTGGCGGCGGGCGCGGCACTCGGCTATTTCCACTGACCCTGGAGCGCGCCAAGCCAGCGGTTGGTTTTGCTGGGAAATTTCGACTAATTGATATTCCAATTTCGAACTGCATTAACTCTGGTATCAAACGGATGTTCGTTCTCACGCAGTTTCTATCTGCCAGTTTGCATCGCCATATTATGCAGACCTACCAATTTGATGTCTTTTCCAACGGTTTCATTGACATTTTAGCCGCAGAACAAACGCCAAAGGCAGATAAGTGGTTTCAGGGCACGGCGGATGCCGTTCGTGCGACCTGGCGCCATATCATGTATTATGACACCCGCTTAATTCTCATCTTATCGGGCGATCACCTCTATCGCATGAACTATGCGGACCTGTTAGAATATCATGAAGAAAAAAATGCAGATATTACCGTGTGCGTCTACCCCGTGCCCAGAGCCGAAGCTCCAGAATTGGGATTACTGAAAGTTGATCGGGACGGATTCATACGAGATTTTCATGAGAAGCCCAAAGATCCGAAGATCATTGACAGGTTCAAAGCGCCACCAGCGTGGTTCAAAGCCATGAATATGAAAATCGACCCTGATCGGTACCTCGCCTCCATGGGCATCTATGTGTTCGATCCAAACATCTTGAGCACGCTATTGGCCGATTATGCGAGGACCGATTTTGGTCGGGATATTATTCCATTCGCCATTACCCAATATAAAGTGGCAGCCTATCCGTTTGCAGATTATTGGAAGGACATTGGAACCATTCGGACTTTTTTCGAAGCCAATATTTCTTTGGCGCAGCCTGATCCACCATTTAAATTGTATTATCCCGGCTGGCCATTTTATACGCGTGCCCGATCATTACCACCAAGCCGCATCATTCAATCAGAAATTCGGGACAGCATCGTCGGCGATGGGTCGGATATCGTCGGGGCTAAGATCAGCAATTCTGTGATTGGCGTGCGAAGCAATATTCACGAGGGCACCGTGCTCAAAGAAGTCGTGATGATGGGTGCGGATTTCTTTGAGGGCGAAGATATTTTAACCAATTGGGAGGCCCCTAAAAATCATCGCCCGGCGCTGGGCATTGGCCGCAATTGTTACATCGAGCGAGCCATTATCGATAAGAACGCCCGCATCGGAGATGGGGTCATTATTCGACCCAAGCCCCATATCGATTATGAAGAAGGGGAAAATTACTGGATCAAAGATGGCATCGTTGTTATTCCCAAAGGCGCTATCTGGATGCCAGGATCAAAATTATCTTAGCGTCAGGTAAAAAATGGATTAGCGAATACTATTTGGTCAGATTTCATCCAACCATCCGACAGATTTGGATGGATGCTCAGCGGCTTGCATAGCGCTACTATCATTGATGTGCTTAATCTGACTAAGTAGTGCGTGAAAAAAAAGGTGCTATTTTTAGATTTTCTGGTTATTGCGAGGCGTCCGCCAGTTGGCGGATGCCGAAGCAATCGCATTGAAGCACATAAAGCGAAGAGATTGCTTCGCTCCGCTCGCACTGACAGTGTCAACCAAAATTTGTCGTTTTCGTTCAGTGACGAAGCAGGCCTAATCCCAAAAATTGCTTAACAAACGAATAAATTTCACCAATGAAGAAATTAAATATACCGCCATTTCGATCGGGTGGATTGATTTTATCGTATCAATGCAGCTGCTCCTGTCGGCACTGCATTTACGCCAGTTGTCCACGGTGGCGAGACTGGATGACCGAATCGGATTTGGCCCACTATCTTGATCAGATCCAGCGCTACGCTCCAGATCAGGTGGGGATCCACATCGGCGGCGGAGAGCCGTTTCTCAATTTTGAATTGACGTTGCGAGCAGTGGAATTGGCGATCGAGCATCAGGTTCCATTGCAATACGTGGAAACAAATGCGTTCTGGTGCGAGGACGATGATCTAACAGCCTATCAATTCAATCTATTGCGCGAGTCGGGTCTTCCCGCCGTCCTGATCAGCGTTTCGCCGTTTCACAATGAGTTCATCCCATTTGAGCGAACCGATCGCGCTATTAATATCGCCCGCGAGATCTACGGGCCTTATAATGTGCTGGTTTACACCAGTTATTTCTACAATCAACTTCAGGACTACAACCCTCAGATCCAGATCCCGTTCAATCGCTATCTCAACACCGTGGGATATGAGCAAGCCGCTCGTTCGTTTATCGAAAACTTCGGGTTGATCCCCATTGGCCGAGCTGCTTCTCGACTCAATTTTTTGTATCAAAAGCGCCCGGCCGAGGCCTACTTCCATCAAAATTGCCATGCCGAATTGACCAATCCCGAACACATTCATATTGATCCGTATGGCAATTATATTGCCAGCTTCTGCGCTGGACTCTCTCTCGGCGATGCCCACCACCTCGGGAAACTCATCGAAGGCATCGATCTTGAAGAACGCCCCATCCTTGATATCCTGGTCCACTCTGGAGTCGAAGGCTTGCTTCAACTGGCTCGAGATCAATTCAATTTTCAACCATCCCCAGAAGGCTATATTGCGAAATGCCACCTATGTCAGGAAATTCGATCCCATATTGTTCAATTCACTGACCAGTTCATTGAGCTGACACCAATCGAATTCTACCGATACCTTTAGCTCCACGATCCCTGCTTTCCGCTCGATCAATCGCCAAATTGAGCCATGGACCATCTGGAAAGCCGATCGCCATTTTTCGGCTCAAGCGCGCTGCTTTGTCAGATCTCTTTTTCAATTTCATTTATACGAAATTGTAGGCCTTTATGGGTGGAATAATTGTCGGATTTCAAAATAAAAAGGGCAATGGCCCACCGTGCGTGCCATCGCCCATTGAGGACTCATCCTCTTGCTGGTACCCCCGCTATGCTTTGCGCGAAGCTTATTTGATCCTCACCATTTCGATCCGGCGGTTCTGGGCCCGCCCCTCTGGCGTCTCGTTCGAAGCAACTGGATCTTTTTCGCCAAATCCCACAGCCCGCAGCCGCGAGGCCTCGATCCCGTGATCGATCAAATATTGCATCACCGCCTTCGCCCGCCGTTCCGATAATCGCTGATTTGCAGCCGCAGCACCCTGACTGTCCGTATAGCCCCGAATCTCAATCATCACTTCGGGATTGTCCTTTAATCCCGGGATCACTTCATCCAGGATGGCAAATGATTCTGGTGTTAGCTCAGCACTGCCGGTCTCAAAATTCACGCCTTTGAGGGTTAATTTGGCACCCTTTTTCTCCATGACTGGCATCGGTTTGGTATCAGGACAGCCATCGTCATCTTGATAACCATTCAAGGTCTCTTTGGTGTTCTCCCCACGAGCCATTGTGGCATCCGTCCCGGGGCACTGATCCCTGGCATCAACAATCCCGTCGCCATCATTATCCGGGTCAGGTACACCGTCCTCATCCTGAAATTTATCGAAATCTTCCGGCTGGTTGGCTGCTTTATCTCGTACATCAGGAATGCCATCCCCATCGTTATCGGGATCTGGCACCCCATCTTGATCCTGAAAGCCATCTTTATCTTCGGGTTCATTGGGCGCCTGATCCTGCTGATCCAATACGCCATCCTTATCGTTGTCATAATCCGGAGCCCCATCTTTATCCTGGAAGCCATCGAAATCCTCGGCGTGCTTGGGATCGGCATCCTTTTTATCTTCGATTCCATCCTTGTCGGTGTCTTTAAAATAGCCGAAATAAAATGACAGCGTGGCACGACCGAACGGCGCATAGCCATTTTCATCGGCATAACCGACATTGTCTTTCCGATCGCTATAAGCCAGCGCATGGATACCGGCTTGCAGGTCCAAAGCCAGGCCAGGCGTTAAAAACGTTTCCACCCCGGCGCCGATATTGAACAAGGGGTTTATTTGCGTTTCTCCGTAAACACTGTTCCCCCAGACCAATGCCCGATCCTTAAACACGCTTTTCTTCTCTGCGCTCTCGTCGCGCAAATCCCACACATAAGCTCCAGCGCCAAAGAAACCGTAGGGTTTGATCGCCGCTTCAGGCGCTGGTGTTACCTTAAGTTCCAGGGCCAGAGGAAAGGTGAAGGTCCGATACGGCGCAGCATCATCGGCGGCAAAACGCTTGCCCAACTCCGTGGGCTTAAAGCTGCCATAATTCAGATTCAGATCAAATAACAGGTATGGGGATAATCCATATCGCAGCGATAACGCAGCCCCGGTGCCTAAGGCGGCGCGATCGACATTCCCGCCAACGAATTTAAACACATTGCCAGTCACACCGATCCCTTTGGCATGGTCCCAACTCTGACCCGATAAACCGCTCGCCATTAAAAGTCCAGCAACCACAACTAACATCGCTTGTTTTGCTCTCATGTTCGCTCTCCTTATGTTACGTTGATTGGATATTGAAGTGCATGGCTGAGGATAGTTGGAGTGATCCAGCGTCTTCGGAACTTGGCGCATGAACAACGTGCTAAAAAAAGCAGGCAATCAAGCTTCATAAGCTGTGAAACCAAGCTGGAAAATAAGCCTGACCGCCTGCATTCTATGTCATCCCCCAGGAATATCAGGATTAGTTGATGGAAAAGTCGTCCCACCTTTGTTGTTCAAAAAAATTCCCGCAGGTTTAGTCGATCCTGCCCCGAAGGTGATAGCATAGTTGAGTTTCCGTGAGTCGCCCTACCTAAACCTGCGGGATGCTATCACATGAAAACAGGCACACAGCAATGAATCATGACTTGGACAACAGCGACTTACGCATCAGCAATCGGTATGAACAAAAACAACTTTCATGCCAGAAAATTAACAATTCCGCCCGGCTTGAAATTATTATGATTTATTGGCACTTAATGTCCGAATTGAGAGCGCTCGGCATCCCATCACCAGGGCAAATGACCAACGAATGCGGTGTTTTCACCAAATTTGCTAATGAAGATAATCTCGCTTGAGAATCCGTAGGTTTTATCCGTATCCATCTCTATCGTTTCACGCAAATATCCATTTGACAAGGCGAATGGCGGATGCTGTTAAAGCATTGATCCAATGAATCGACAATTGTGGTGTTCCAATATTCGATGAACAAATCCGACCATCGCGATTCCCCAAAAATTTTCACCTTGCTTTCTAATCAATTTCTCCCTATATTTGCCTCTGGCCTCGCTTAGCATATTGGTTTCGATGCCAATCGGAGATCATCATGCGATCATTCGAACAACCATTCAACCGGAAACCAAAATTTTGTTTCTTCTATCAAGCCCTCATTGGCCTGGTACTAATGTTTCCAGCGCGGAACATGGCTCAAATGGTCGATTTGAAAATCGTCAGCGTCGGCCATTTGGGTCTTATCGTTGACAGCGAAACCAGTGGACTTAATTTATATGATTTCGGGGGCAATCCCGCTTGGCTGATCAAAGATCAATGTCAGAATTGGTTCACTTTCTTAAGCCGCACCAATGCCATGTTCGGTGGCTTCAGACGGGCCTATGAACCGGAAAGGCTATTGGATTTCACCGCATCTTTTGAAGGCGTGAAAATTTTAGATCGCAATCAGGCCTTTTGGGGGGCCGCTCATTACCATGCGGTTAATTCAATGCATGTCCATCGCGCCATCCTTCGCACCCCCTATGCGGAGCATCCATTCCGTTTGCTCGACGAAACCGAAGGCAATATGGAACATTGGGGACCCTCCATTGCGGCGCAATATAGCCGCTCAATCATAGGGCAGCGGCTCTTCTGGGGTGCTTCGCTGGGCTATTACATCGAATCTGGTCTGAAAAATAATTTTCCATATCCTCGCACCATTGATCGATCATTTGAAATAGGCTCTGGACTCGCCTGGCAAATTTCGGATCATTTGACCCTGGGCCTATTGTTTCGCTACCACAATATTCAGCAATTCAGTGACGTTCAGAACATGAGTGAAACCGAGCAGCGAACCATCGTCATTACCATGTTGCGAGGCGAGAAAATCGGTGTGCAACGATTCGGTGCTTTCGAACAATTTACCACTTGCCGCCAATTTCGCTCTCTATGGCAACTCCAATTGAAAATAGCCGCTCTTATGGAATCGGCCGTGCTCATCGGTTACCAAATCCAGACGCTCGATATGTTCGAAAGTAGCATCAAACCGATCAACGATGGTCGCTGGAGACTTCTCGGCTCGGAAATTCATTGGAAGAATCGGATCCAATTGCATCATTGGCCATTGCGTTTGGGTTGGTCGTTGGATCACAATTATTCCAATGACTGGGCCATTCATCCCAACTTTGATCTGTTATGGGGTGATGACTATCACTGGGAAAATCGGTTAGCGTTAGGCATTGGCTATATCCCTCGCGGCGTTCCGCTATTTTGCGGTGTCGAATATCACTATGGACAGATTCGCATTGAAAAAAACGATTATGTCAGTCGATTATACGCCGCAGGTAAAATAAGCCGTCAAGAATGGCGGTGCGGAGCAGAGCTCGGCATCCTGAAGCATTGGAAAATTCGCGCTGGGTACAATTATCAGCGCTACGGTATCGATCCTGCGCTATTATCTTTCAGTGAGTTTCTACCAAACCATCATATCCTTGGCGCGACGCTTGGCTTGGTCTGGGATTTTCCGCGAGCGGAAATTGAGTGGGTGAGCCATTACGGCCAACAAATTGTTCACCTGAAGCCCCATTCCTCGCCCCGACATTCCCTGTCCATGATGATCGCTGCCAAATTCTATCGGAATTGACCAATCCAATCTACACCAGCCGTCGAAATTTGAACGATCCATCGTTCGTCCAGTGCTTTTCATAGCGGGATTTGAGCAGGAGATTTTCTGCTTGATTTTTAGATTGAAATTCTCTATTTTTGCAGGCGGCTACTAAACATCCAAGAATTCATCAAATGAGCGAACAGTCGTTTTCATGAACTATAAAATCCCGGAAGAAAAGATTGCCCAGGTTCGTGACGCAACGGACATTGTGGGGCTCATTTCCAATTATCTCACCTTGAAAAAATCAGGCAAGGGCTATCAGGGGTTATGCCCATTTCATGCCGATCGGTCGCCGTCTTTCTATGTCAATCCGAATACGCAGCTTTATTATTGCTTCGGCTGCCACAAGGGTGGAAATGTGTTCAATTTCTTGATGGAAATGGAAAAGATGTCCTTCATTGAGGCCGTGGAGTTTTTAGCCCAAAAAGCGGGTATTTCATTGCCGCGCTCCCCGGTCGATGATCGTCGTGAGAAGGAGCGTGAGGCGCTTTATTTTGTGAATCGCTGGGCAGCCAATTTCTTCTATAAAAATTTGCTCGCTCCGATCGGAAAGGACGCGCTGAATTATCTCCACGCTCGAGGCATCAGCCGGGAAATGATCAAAACCTTTGGGTTGGGATATTCGCTGCCCGATTGGGATGGCTTAATCCGGCAGGCCCAAAAGGATTCCGTTTCACTGGACGTGTTGCTCAAGGCCGGCCTTATTATCAAACGCGATGCGAGGGGATATTATGATCGTTTTCGTGGCCGTCTCATGGTCCCGATTGTCGATTTATACAAGAAAGTGCTTGGCTTTGGCGCGCGAAGGCTCATCGAAGACGATTCGCCCAAATACATCAATTCGCCCGAGACCCCGATCTATCAAAAGGGACAGATCTTGTTTGGGCTATACCAAAGCCGCGATGCCATCAAGGCTGAGAATCAAGCGATTTTGGTTGAGGGATATTTCGATCTCATAAGCTTGTATCAGGCTGGCATTCGGAACGTTGTTGCAGCTTCGGGCACTGCGCTGACCTCGGCCCAAGCGCGCCTGATCCGGCGTTTCGCCGAAAATGTGATGCTGTTGTATGATGCCGACACCGCTGGCTCGTTGGCGGCGATGCGTAGCGCCGATATATTTCTGGACGAGGGCCTGGAAGTGAGCATCGTGACCCTGCCGCCGGGATATGACCCAGACAGCTTTGTACGGCAGCGCGGCGTCGATGATTTCAAACAGGTTCTCTCCTTTGCGAAATCGATCATCAAATTTAAGATCGACACCCTATCGCGAACCATAGACATCTCCTCCAGCCAAGGAAAATCCCAACTGATCAACTCATTGCTGGAATCCATCTCTCATGTCAAAGATAGCATTAAGCAGAACCTGGCTCTCAAAGAAGTTGCCGAACATTTTGGTCTGGATGAACGCTCGCTGATGGATCGCTTGCTTTACATGAAGCGGAGCAGTTCCTCTCGGCCCGGAATCGTTGTTCCCGATCAAGCCAATACCCCCAGAATGAAACCGCGACCAAAATCAAAATATGAATTAGCTGAAGAAGATCTGGTACGGTTAGCCCTTCAAAACAACGAGCTGCTTGCTTTCATCAGCCGCCATTTATCTGAGGATGAACTATCCGATCCAGAAATGAAATCCATATTTTCCACTATCCGACAACTATATCACCAAAGTCATTTCGCCATGCCGCAGCAGGTGTTAGAATCCATCACAGATCCAACCATCGCTGCGCGGCTTGCCCATCTGATGAGCACCAGCTATAGCGATGACGTTGATCTTCAAAGATTGGCCGCAGATTGCCTGGTACTGTTAAGGCGACGTCGGCTCGAAACCATATTGGCCAATTTAGAAAACGAAATCAAAATCGCCCAGGAAAAAGGCCTGGACGTTTCTCAATACACCAAACAATATCTGAATTATCGCGAGCAGATGAAACAAATCACCCCAAAGATATTTCTGGAGCCCACGCCTTAACCCGATCCGACCAGTTGATGTTACCCCTTCGGTCCAAATAGCCATTCTATCTTCACTATTGATCAAATCTGTCGTCCAGGATGGAGAGGTTCAAATTCTTTTTGAAATCCATTCGCTGCATTCAATGGCTTGCCACAAAAGAACACGAACAAATCAGAAGCCGTTGGCCGCCATACCGATACTGGCATATAGCTGGCATAAGCTTGGTCAATTATGATGGCCCTAATGATGGTGACGATCGTTGGTCCAATCAAATTTTAGTCCATCTTTGAATTCTCATGGCAACAATGATAACAGCAGGTTCGGATTGTCCGTACCCACCGTCTCTTTTGTCTCACCATCCCAGGCTGCCATTCGCCTCACGGGTGTTACTAAGAAGTCGATTGCCCACTACGATAGTGCAGCAGTGAGAAAAATTGGCCACTCCGAAACTAAAAATGGTTCAGGAACTGCGCGATGGAAATCTTAATCGATTCGACAATCTTACTGATCTGCTTTATTCTTATGTGTCAGGCAGCAGGGTGGTTAGTGGATTCCTCTGCTCGAATCGGCTGACGCATTGGCGTCTCAAATCTCATCATTGGGCTGACGTTTGTAGCGTTCGGGACTTCTGCCCCAGAATGATGAGTCTCCGTATGAGGGGCTATCCGCGGGGCTGGCGACATTTCCGTCGGCAATATGATTGATTCGAATATCTTCAAAATGGCATTATCCTTGGTGGTGTCGCGATCATCCGCAATTTGAAAACCGCCGACGTGATGATCCATCGCGATGGCTTCTTTCTCATGGTGGTCACCTTGGTGGCCGCGGCAATGCTGTGGGATCTGCAATGAAGCAGATTCGAGGGAGTGGTGCTCTTGCTGTTGCTACTATTCTACCTGGGAAATCTTTATAGCAGCGCAAAACTCAGCTCGGATGAAGAACCAGTCATTGCCGATGACTTTCGCGGCCGCGAGATCTGGCTATTGCTTTTTAGCATGGTGCTGCTTATTGGGAGCTCTCATTATCTGGTCAATTCCGCCTGTGATTTGGCTCGAACCTTTGGTTGTTCGAAGTGGCTGATTGGCGCGACAATCATTACGGCAGGAACGTCGCTGCCCGAACTGACCACCTCCATTGTCGCCACCATCCGCGGCAATAGCGGCATTTCCATCGGCAACCTCATCGGCAGCAATATCTTCAATGCGCTGGGCATTTTGGGATTGGCCGGGATCGTTCGAGACATGCAGATCGAGCCTTCTGATCCGATCAGCTTATTGGTTTACCCGGCGATGGTCGCGATCGCTTTGCTTTTTCTTCGAACCGAGTGGAAACTCACTCGCCGCAAGGGCATTGTCCTGGTTCTGCTCGGTATCGCCCGATGGGTTTATAGCATTGTGTACAATAACCGCTTTGGAACTCTTCTACCTCATCTTCGGTAAATATCTACAGACATAAATTTATGCAGGTTCAGGAGGACCACCATGACGGCACACAATATCCTCTCTCAGATACCCGAGATCGGTTCGGATGAAGTCTTCGAGACAATCCTTCAGACCAACAATTTGAAAATCGAACGGATTATCTCCGCAGGCCACTCATCTCCCCCAGGATTTTGGTACGATCAAGAACAGAATGAATGGGTGATGGTCGTTCAGGGCCAAGCGCGCTTAAAGTTTGGACTCAGCAATGACATAGTGGACATGAAAGCAGGGGACTACATTCACATCCCTGCCCACTGCAAACATCGCGTGGAGTGGACTGATCCGAATCAGGTGACGATCTGGCTGGCGATCCATTATTGATACCGTTCGCATTTTGTTTCTGAAAATGACTGTCTCACGGTTGGCATCTGGCCAATCGCTGTGCCCACGTGGCCGATGGGATGTTTCTATGCCAATTTGTTGTTGCCGGCAACAGGCTTTCCTGCTTCTCCAGCAAAGGCGTTGTTTCGATTTTTTGGTGAACAAATCAATTGATTCGGATTGGCTTTTTTCGTATATTTGCAATACGTATTTCACTCTAACAATCCAGTGCCGATCAAATTTTGATTGATTTGTCCATGACCCATTTCCATCTGTACACGAGCAATCGCTTAGAAGTTCTTGCAGAAAAACTGGCGGAAGTGGTGAGCAAACCACTGGCCTCACCGCTGGTACCAGAAATCATTGTGGTGCAAAGCAAAGGCATGGAGCGTTGGATCGCCATGCAACTCGCGCAACGTTTCGGGATTTGCGCCAATGTGAAATTCCCGTTCCCCAATGCCTTTGTCAATGAGATGATTGGAAAGATCATCCCCAATATCCCCGATCCCTCTCCGTTCGATCCAAACTTGCTGACATGGAAGATCATGAAATTGCTGCCGGAATTCATTGATCGCACCGAGTTTTCCAGCGTTAAAAATTATCTCGCTGGGTCCCAATTTGATCTCAAAGCCTTTCAATTGGCAGAGCGCATTGCTGATCGATTGGATCAATATCTGCTGTATCGGCCGGATTGGATATTTCGCTGGGAACAAGGAGAAGCGGATCATTGGCAGGCTGTGCTTTGGCGAGCATTGGTTCAGGGCAAGGCCTCGCTCCATCGCGCCGCGCTGGCCAAGCAGTTCATCGAGCATGTGGGGTCCATCGCTACCGCTCCTAAAGATTTCCCGGAACGGCTATCTGTCTTTGGCATCTCGGCGCTGCCACCATTTCATCTTCACATTTTGGCATCCATAGCAAAAGTGATCCCTGTCCATCTATTCGTTATGAATCCATGTCAAGAATTTTGGTTCGACATCGTATCGTCTTCAGAAAAACGACGCGTGATTGCCAGCTATGCCGATCGGGATGACGCCACCGAACAGCTTCATGTGGAAACTGGTAATCCGCTTCTGGCATCGATGGGGGGGCTTGGGAGAGATTTTCTGAAAATGATCTACGATTTCGAAATTCAGGAACATGCTGAATTCATCGAACCGAGCGACAGGACCTTGCTCTCGCACATTCAATCCGACATTTTAAACCTTCGGCAAAGAGATGCCGCTCAGCCGAAGATTCAAATCGCTGCGGATGATCGTTCCATCCAGATCCATTCTTGCCACAGCCCGATGCGCGAGGTCGAGGTGTTGCAGGATCAACTGTTGCGGATGTTCGAACAAGACCCAGCGCTTCTCCCTAAAGATGTTTTGGTCATGACCCCAGACATCGAAAGCTACGCTCCCTATATTGAGGCCGTGTTCGATTTGCCGATGAACGATGCTCGACGCATACCGTTCAGCATAACCGATCGCACTGTGCGGCATGAGAGCCAGCTCCTCACCACGTTTTTAGCTTTGCTCGATTTATGGCATAGCCGCTGCACAGCCAGCGAGGTGATGACGATCCTCGAATCCCCGGCGGTGCATCGCAAATTTCAGATATCGGAAACGGAACTGGATCGCATCCGCCACTGGATCAGCGACACACGAATTCGCTGGGGGATCGACTCTCATCATCGCCACGAGCTGGGCTTGCCCGAAATCATGGAGAACACCTGGCTGGCTGGGATAAATCGGATGCTGCTGGGCTATGCGCTGCCCGGCCAGGGGAAAAACGTGTTCGCGGGAATTTTGCCGTACGATTCCATCGAGGGCAGCGACGCCGAATTGCTGGGAAATTTTCTCGACTTCATCGACCGCCTTTTTTCCACCATAAAGGCCTTCAACCAATCCCGATGCTTATCGGAATGGGCAGAATTTCTGAAGCATCTTTTAGAAACTTTCTTCTTACCGGATCCAGAATCGGAAAACGAGTATTTGTTCATCTGGCGCACTTTAGCCGACCTAGCGAAATTGCAGCCGCAGACCGATTTCACGGTGCCAGTCGATCTGGGAGTGATCAAAAATTACTTGAAACGATTGTTTGAGAGCACCAGCTATGGCTATGGCTTCATGACAGGCGGGGTGACTTTTTGCGCCATGCTCCCGATGCGCAGCATTCCGTTTAAAGTCATTTGCCTGATCGGCATGAACGATGGCAGCTATCCACGTCAGGAAAAGCGGCTGGGATTTGATCTCATCGCCCAGCATCCGCGTCCCGGCGATCGCTCTCGGCGCAAGGACGATCGCTATCTCTTTTTGGAGGCGATCCTTTCCGCCCGAGAAAAATTGTATCTCAGCTACGTGGGCCAGAGCCTTCAGGACAATAGCCCCATCCCTCCATCAGTGCTGGTAAATGAATTGCTGGATTATATCGAAGCCAATTTCGAATTGCCCAATCGGCCTATCCGCGACCATTTGGTCACTCAACATCGACTCCAAGCCTTCAACCCGGCGTATTTTACAGGGGATGATCGGTTGTTCAGCTATTCGGTTCAGCATTTTCAGACGGCCAAACAACTGCTGGAACCGCGGCAATTGCCACTCCCATTTATTGCCCATGGGTTGCCCACTCCGAATGACGACTGGAAAACCATCGAGCTGAATGATCTGGTACGATTTTTTTCGAATCCAGCAAAATTTCTTCTGACACGTCGCATTGGCATTTACCTTGAAGAGACCACCGCTGCATTACCGGAAAATGAACCATTCCTCATGGATAAACTGGATCAATATCAATGGGCACAGGTGTTATTATCCGATCATCTTGCAGGTAAGGATGTAAGAAATTACCTCGACCTATTGCGCGCGGCAGGAACGCTTCCCCATGGCACGGTGGGCGCCATCGAATTCGATCGTTTGTATCGCAAGATCAGCAGCTTAAGCCAGAAGCTTCAGCCTCATCTGCAGACCAGCCCATTGCCTCCGTTGCGAGTTGAGCTGCCGTTGGATTCATTCAAATTAGTCGGAACCATTGAAGGCATTTATCCATCGCGGCTGCTGTGCTATCGTGCGGCAAAAATTCGGGCGAGAGATCGACTTCGGGCGTGGATCTATCACCTGGTGCTCAACTTGCTGCAACCGGAAGGCTACCCTCGAATTACCTGGCTGATTGCCCTCGCCGAGGAAAACAAATCGGAACAGTGGGATGCATGGCAATTCAACCAATTGGAATCCAGCCAGTCGCTGCTCATCGATTTGCTCGATCTTTACTGGCAGGGCCTTATCAAGCCGCTTCATTTCTTCCCAGAGACGAGCTGGGAGTTTGCGGTCCGCCAGATCGAAAAAGGTAATTCCGAGGCAGCCGCCATCAAAGCCGCTCGAAGAATTTGGCGCTCCGATGACGTCGATCGCGGTTGGTTCGAATCGAATGATCCTTATTATCAATTGTGTTTCGATAAAATCGATCCTGATCCTTTGGATATCAATTTTCAAGACTTGGCGCTCAGGATCTTTCGGCCGGTGATCGAACATCAGATTCAGCTGCCGAATCTTTAACTCATTTCGCTTGCGAAACGCCGAATGAAATCACGTCGAGTTCTTTATGTGAATTCGGCAATCGCTTGAAACGCCGACTGTTAAGTCGGATTAACATAGAGATGCCTGTCCGCCAATTGGCAATTGGCGGACGGCATGACAGCTCAAATAATTTTTGAAAATGGCAACACAGCATCGGACCTGGGAAAATTATCAGCGATTCTCGATTGATCGGGCGAAACTGGTGGTCGAGATACTTGAGCAGTTTGCTCCGCTTGCTGGCAAACGGATACTGGATTTCGGTTGCGGCCGGGGATCGCTGGCTCGATTACTGTCCCAATCCGGTGCAATGGTCACCGCTGTAGATATTGATCCAACGCTCAGGCAGTTTTTTGAACAAACGGCCATCCCATTTTATCTTTCAACCCAGGACAACTGGCTGAAAAGCGGTTATGATCTGATCGTCCTTCAAGATGCGCTAGAACATGTGGTTGATCCAAACTCCCTGTTTCGCGCATTGAACGAAGTTTTATTCCCGAACGGATTGCTCTATATTTCGACCCCGAATCGGCTTTCGCCGTTCAATTTTTTATCAGATCCGCATTGGACATTGCCTGTGGTGGCGTCATTGCCCCGACCAATGGTGAAATTCTTCGTTCAAAAAATCTTTCATCGCGATCCAAGACAGCGATTCGATTGGCCAGCGTTGCTCTCATTGGGGAAGCTCAAACAGCTTTTCCATCAGCATGGCTTTGAGCTGATTTTTGTAAATAAATTTGTGGCCCAAAAATTATTTCAATGCCCCAGCGCAGTGGTGTGTCATCCATGGCATTTAACAATCACCCAATGGCTGAAACAACATCATCTGCACCGTTACATCATCCGATGGGTGAATGATCGGCCTGGGGTATTTAATTGGCTAATAAATCCGACGTGGTACATTATCGGACGAAAAAAATGAAGGAGATTTGGTGGCAAGGGGTTTTGCGGAGCGCATCTCTGCCTCGGCTCGTCAATATTGTAAAGCTCATCTCAGCTATGGGCGTCTCTTGGTTCGCACGGAAGAGTTATGTTTGGGGAGTCCCCGCCGTGCTAGCAGTCGAGCCAACCTCGCTGTGCAACTTGAGCTGTCCGCAATGCCTTGTCGGATTGGGTAAAATCGAACGCCAGCGCCGTTTGTTAGATATCCAACTCTATAAGCAGGTGCTCGATGAAATTGGCGATCGTCTCTGGTATCTGCTGCTATTCAATCAGGGAGAGCCATTTCTCCATCCTCAATTGCTGGAATTCATTCGGATCGCCAAGCAGCGTCGAATTTATGTGGTCACCAGCACCAACGGCCATTTCTTGTTCGATTCGTGCTATGTCACCGAATTGGTAAAGAGTCGACTCGATGTCATCATCGTTTCACTGGACGGCAGTGATGCTGGCTCTTATAGCGCCTATCGTCGGGGAGGAAATTTTCACCAGGTCGTCGAAGGCCTATCGCGCTTGATCCAAACCAGGACTCAGCTTCACATGGCCACACCCAAGGTGCTGCTGCAATGTCTGGTGACCCGGCACAATGAGCATTTGATCCCGGCAATGCGACAATTTGCAGATCACATGAACGTCGATCGCCTGTTGCTTAAAACGCTCCACATTGAGGATAGCGAAACAGCCGCGGAATATTTGCCCTTTCAGCCCGCCTGGCGTCGCTATCGAAAAACGGCTGGAACAAAATCCGCGAAAAATTCATTGAAAGGGAAATGTTGGCGGCTATGGTACAGTGCCGTCCTCCTGGCGGACGGTCGTCTGGTCCCCTGCTGCTTCGACAAAAATGGCCACTATGGTTACGGCCTTGTTCAATTGGATAAGAATTTTGAACCAACCTGGACATCCGATGCATCCGATCAGTTTCGAAACACAATCCTTAACCAACAGTCCGTCATTGCCCTCTGCTCCAACTGCTCCGCACACCAAAAAATCTATCTCTAAACGGATTTTGGTTTACTTGATCAAAATCGCCATCGCATCTCTGGTGATGGTCATACTGTTAAAACGCGTCTCGCTGAAGGACATTTCGACGGCATTTCAATCGGCTCGCATGCTTTGCATTGGTGCCGCATTGATTTTGCTCGTACCAAATATCTACATTCAATTCTTTAAATGGCGCTACTTGGTGCGATTGCTCAAACCAACCGTCACCAATCGCGAGGTGTTTCAGTCTTTGCTGGCGGGATTTACTTTTGGCTTCATTACCCCAGGCCGGGTCGGCGAGTTCGGCCGTGCCTTTTTCATCAAAGATTGCCCCTGGGTGAGCCTCCTCGGGATCACCTTCATCGACAAATTATTTTCGTTGGGCGTGGTGTTCTTCTGGGGCGCCCTGGGACTCATGTTTTTCGTCAGCCGACAGCTCTACCTATACACTCTGGCTCCCATTATCGTCTTCATGGTGATCGCCCTGATCGTCATCTATTACATTATGTTTCACCCCGAGGTGATCCGAGCCTTCCTCTACAGCATCAATATTATTCTCCCATTTCGGGACAAAATAAAGCTGGTTATGGGTAGCTTGGATAATTTCCATCGACGTCAGGCGCTAAATTTGCTGATCATGACGTTTGGATTTTATCTCATCTTTCTCATCCAATTCTATATTCTGGTATGCTCGTTCGATAATGCGCGCTTTATCCCGGCGTTTTGGGCGATTGCCTCGACCATGTTGGTTAAATCGTTGCTGCCTATTTCGCTCGGAGATCTCGGCATTCGAGAGAGCGCCGCGATCTTCTTCTTGAGCAAAATCGGCGTCCATGACTCTGCCGCCTTCAACGCTTCCATTTTGCTCTTTCTGATCAATCTGCTGATCCCCAGCCTGGTGGGATTGGTGCTGGTGCTGAAGCACCGATTGATCTTTCAGAGAAACAATCATAAACCAGGAATTTCGCGAACATGAATTGGGGAATACGGGAGAATAGCGATCGGATGAAACGACTGACCATCGGATTGGTCAAGGCTCAACATCATTTATTAGGGCGACATCGGAAAATCGCGGTCGATAACGTTAATTCTACATGACGTCTGGCACAAATTCAAAATCGGACCTATGCCTATTTTCATCACCTCATTTTTAATGTTGCTGCTGCTCATCTATGCCATCAAGATCATCAGTTGTTTTTGGGGTTTATTTCGATTGGCACCGGGGACGAATCACCATCGTTACTCCGTCAGCATTATTGTCCCAGCCCGAAATGAAGAGCAGAACATTGGCATCTGCCTTGAGTCATTGATCAATCAGACTTATCCTCGACATCTTCAGGAGATCATTGTCATCGACGATGATTCATCGGACCGCACCAGCGAAATTGTTGAGTCATTCATCAAACGATTTCCGTTCATTCGATTGATCAAAATGGAGCCATGCCCAACTGGTCTGTCTCCAAAGAAACGGTCATTGCAAGCCGGGATCGCAGCCTCTCAGGGAGAAATTATCCTGACCATCGATGCGGATTGCTGGGCTCAGCCCCAATGGATTACCAAAATGATCAGTTATGTTAACGATGACGTCGGAATGGTGATCGGCTATGTTGGCATCCCAGCCGCTCTGGAGCTCAATCTTTTTCATAAGCTGCAATCGCTGGAGCTGATTGGCTTGACCATGGCGGGTATCGGCAGCCTGGCGATTGGCGATCCCATCATCGCCAACGGCGCAAATCTGGCGGTGCGACGCATCACCTTCGACCAGGTGGATGGCTACAATGGTCAGGCCCATATCATCAGTGGTGACGACGATCTATTGCTTCAAAAAATTGACCGCACCACCCATTGGAACATCCGTGCGTGTCTGACAGCCAACTCGTTTGTGTTTACTCGCCCAATGGATGACCTCAAAGCCTTCCTCAACCAGCGAGCCCGATGGGCATCCAAATCGCTTTTATATCGAAAACCCTCGCTCGTCCTGTTCTTGATCGCCACATATTTATTATATCTCTGGCTGTTCATCTCAGTCCCATTGGCATTAGCCATTTGGAATCCGATTCCAATCATCTTTCTCTTATCGAAAATGGGAGTCGATCTGCTGCTCATTATAAAAAGCACCGACCTAGTAGGGCGACCAGATCTGCGGAAATATTTCCTCTTGGCCGAACTCGCCCAAATCCCTTACATCCTCTATGCGGGTATGGCCGGTCTCGTTAACAAATTCGAATGGAAAGGGCGATGAGAATCTACCGACCACCACGGCTGCTGTTTCGAATATTTTCCGAGATCATCTGGAAAGGGGCACCCCATGACAATCGGGTTTACCTCAGCTTCGACGATGGACCGGATGGGGAATATACGCCTAGGATTCTTGAGATTTTGAATCGGGAGCAGGTGTCGGCAACGTTTTTTGTGTTGGGCGACAAAGCCTTGCGTCACCCGGAATTGGTCCGGCAGATTCATACCCAAGGGCATGGCATTGGGATCCATGGGTACCGGCATGAGCGGCTGTTCTATCAGTCAGAACACTATTTGTATCAGCAGGTAGAAAGCAGCCGAAAGATCATCGCAGCTCTGGTCGATCAGCCGATCATCGGTTTCCGGCCCCCGTTTGGGATATTTTCCCCACGTTTGCTGAAAATTTGTCGACATCTGAAGCTCCACATGGTGCTGTGGAGCATGATGCTCTATGATTTCGACATCAGAGTCACGGATCAAACGATCCTCCAGTTGGTAAACAAAAATATCACTGCCGGCGACATCCTTGCCCTACATGATGGTCATCGCCATAGCTTTCGCACCGTTCGAATTTTGCAGCCGCTGATTCAGCTTCTCAAAGATAAGGGATTTAATTTGGCATTGATCACCGAATAAAGCTATTGACATTTAACTTTTTTTTGCTATATTAGATGCAGTTGTCTGTTGAACAAGAAGAATTGTCCACTCATTTGTCAATTCACAAAGCATCTGTATAGCAGCGAAAAGAAGACAGTGGACAATGGCGGTGTTGATAAGCTAATGCGCATCGGTAACCGTTTGATCAGCACGTGATGGATGAGCTCTGACTTCAAACTTACACAGCGATAGGTTATGCCATAGCTTTGCACGTTCGACCAATACTCGGTTGATACCCCTCACATCTTGACTCGCAGCCAAGAACATTCATGCTAATCGCACTACTCTCTCTGACAATTTTGCTGACATTGGGGTACTGTTTTTTGTTATGGCAGTTATCTCGTGGCTTGCTTTTTCTCAAGCCTGGGACGAATGAGCGGAAATATATGGTATCGGTCGTCGTGGCTGCGCGAAACGAACAAGCCAATATAAGAAATTGCCTGAACAGTTTGATCCATCAATCTTATCCATCTGATTTGTATGAGATCATTATTGTCAATGATCGATCAACCGATCGGACGCCGGAGATAGTGAGACAGTTTCAACGTCGAAACGAAAGAATAAAATTGATCGAAGTGAGCGATCTGCCATCTGGCATTTCGCCGAAAAAGCACGCGCTGGAGCAGGGGATTCGTGCGGCAAAGGGGGAGGTGATTCTAACGACCGACGCCGATTGTGAACCCGGATCTGGCTGGATCGAGGGGATGGTTCGTTACTTTGCGCCCGAAGTTGGATTGGTTGCGGGATTTTCTCCCATAGAGGGCCGCGGTCGACAGATCCTGTTTTCGCGACTGCTAAAGTTGGATTCATTATCCTTGGCGGCGGTGGCCGCTGGAAGCTTTGGCCTGGGCAAACCGCTTACCTGCACTGGAAGAAATTTAGCGTATCGAAAAGAAACTTTCATTTCCGTTGCTGGGTTTAAGCAAATTCAAAATTTGGTTTCTGGGGACGATGATCTGTTTTTGCATCTGGTGACGCAACAGACGAATTGGCGTGTGCGCTATGCCATCGATCCAAGCACGATCGTGGTAACTCAACCTGCCCAGGGCTGGCGATCGTTCATTCATCAGCGCATCCGTCATGCATCGAAAGGGCGATTTTATTCCTGGCGGATGAAAATTCTGCTGCTGGTGATCTATTTGTACAATGCCTGCTTATTGGTCGGAGTGCCACTGGGCCTGTTTTCCACCAAATTTTTATGGGGGATGATCGGTTGCTGGCTGGCAAAAAGCCTATCAGAACTGCACCTGCTCCATCGCTTCGCTGCCATTTTTGATTATCGCCAGGTATTGACAATATTCCCGCTGGCAGTTCCGTTGCACGTCCCCTACGTGGTCATTTTCGGTTTGTGGGGACAGATCGGCAAATTTCAGTGGAAACAAGAAAGCTTCAGCGCCATAACCAAAGGATCGTGAGCGACATGTGAACATTACTCGTTGCGGGAAAATAATCCTCCAAAAGCCGGGGATTTGGATGGGTGACGGCACTCCCTCGCCGCGGTGACGTTGCTACGGAGGGTATTTTGGTCAACTTGAATGCAAATGAATTGTTGTTCATTGGTCAATATGTTCGCAACCAGCACCCAGATCGGTTAGTATGCAGACCGTTGGAGCGAAATGAACAGAGAGTGCCATACTTCATCGATAATGCCCGACATCAATCTGATGGTCGGGATTTATTTTCAACAAATCTCTATTGCCAGCCCCTAATGCCTGAGAATTTTATGATCTAGATCACATTTTGAGGGGTGCGAGTTGTTTAATTATTTGTTTATAGCAATCACTGGAATTTATTTCGTCATTATTTTGCTTCTTTTTATTGGGCTATTTTTCCCCAACCGGGAGCGGACCAGCAACCGATACCGCGTTTCTGTGGTCATCGCCGCGCGCAATGAAGAAGCCAATATCGGGACGCTGTTGTCAGAACTTGTTCAGCAGACCTATCCGACAGAGCTAATAGAGATCATCATTGCCAATGACGGTTCTGAAGATCGAACTGGAGAGATCATCGATGACTTTGCCCGAAAATATTCCCATATCAAGCATGTCACGACGACGCTTGATACCGAGACTGGTCTGAAGGCGAAAAAGAACGCGCTCAATCAGGGAATTCGGCGGAGCACAGGGGAAATCATTTTGTCGACCGATGCCGACTGTCATGTTCAACCTACCTGGGTGGAGACCATGGTATCCTATTTTACCGAGCCAGTGGGCATGGTCGTCGGGTTCTCTCAATTAGGGAAACCTGGGATTCACGATTCGCTATTCGAAAAGCTCCAGGCACTGGATTTCTTATCGCTCATGGCCGCTGCACAAGGATCATTGAACCTGGGCTGGCCATTGGCTGCTTCCGGTCAAAACATCGGCTATCGCAAGGTTGCTTTTGAAGCGGTTGGCGGTTTCGATAAGATCAAAACACGAATCTCCGGGGACGATGTGTTATTGCTCCAGTTGATCCGAAAATATACGCCTTGGCAGATCCGATTTGTCCCAGATCCAGCCGCATTCAACTGGACAGAAGCCGAGAAGACGCTTGCGTCATTTTTAAGCCAACGCAAGCGCTGGGCTTCGAATGGATCGTATCAGTTTAAACTGAACCGGGGATTCTTCATCTTCATCCTCTGGGTCTTCCTCATCAACGCGATCGTGATTATCGGAACGCCAAGCTATGTTCTGATGTCTGGTACAATCACAGTCCCATTGATTTGCCTTGCAGCGAAACTGGTGATTGAGTTTCTCATTACCTTCAAAGGGGCGGTGGTTTACCAGCGGCTTGACCTATTAAAATATTTCCCATTATGGTCGATCCTGCAAATGCCCTATATCCTTTTTGCGGGCATTTTTGGTACGCTGGGACATTTCGTTTGGAAGGATCGAAGATATTTTCAAGAAAGTACGACGTTCAGGGTGGCATCATGAGTCGGTTTCATTCGATGATCAACGGCCTGCGCAGCGCATTTCACGCTCGGCCGCTCAACTCCAGTACGGAGATCCGATTGACACGGCTGTGTAGCCAGCGCTGCCGCCAATGCCGTGTTTATGAACGTACCACCAGCCCCGCCAGCATGAGCTTGCAACGATTCCAACAGGTCGCTCAACGGCTTCGGGAATATGGTGCTTTCATTGGCTTTATCTCTGGAGGAGAGGCGACGCTGGTACCGGATCTGGCCGATATTTTGATCGAGGCCAAGAAAACCTTTTCGATCGCCACCACATTGGTGACCGGGCTTTACAACAAAAGCGAGACGATCCACCAGGTAGGTCAGGTCGCTTTGGAACACAATATTCATATTCAAACTTCGCTCGATGGGCTTGGCGAACTGGGCGATTCGCTTCGGGGCGTGAAAAACCATGCGGCAACCGTGCTTGAACACATGAAATGGCTTGCCGATCATCGCAATGGATCAAAATCGCTGCTCTATGCCAATATCGTGCTCAATAATTTAAATCTGGATCAAATCCCAGTGCTCATCCAACGGATTCGCGATCTGGATTGGAAGGTCACGATTGGCCTCTACCACACGCTAACGGCCACCACTCGCAGCGATGACCAGCTACGGCTGCAGCCCGGACACCGGTTGGAAAAGGTCCTGAAATTTTTGGAAGGCAATCCCGATATCATGAATTTGGATTCCTTCATCAAAGGGATTGGGCCATTCATCGAGGGACGACAACGAAAAATATGTGCGTTTCTGGATTCCCCGGTGCTTTCTACCCGCACCACCATCATGGAGAACGGGGATGTCCATCTGTGTTATGGGGAGCCAATTGGAAATATCTTTCATTCCGATCTCCATCAGATTTTCGGTGGGCATCGCTATCGGCAACGGCTTCGAGAATATCGAAATTGCCCTGGCTGCTGGACTACCTGCTATACCCAGCGGTATTTGTTGGTTCATCCATCTTCATGGCGCGATGTGAAGGATAATTGGAAAAAAGTTAGAGGGATCAGGGGAGGAAAACCATAAGAATGGAAGCATCACCAAATTGGACAGAACGCCGACGGCATCCACGGTATTACCCCGATCGCCAAAGTACCCCGAAAGTCAATCTTGCTCTTAATGGGTCCGATAAGTTCTCGGTTGATGTCATCAATATCAGCCGTGGAGGCTTTTTGGGCTCCACCATCGATTACGAACTGACCAACAATCACCACCATCAGCGGATCCGAGAAATCGAAATTGCCTTCCCGGGCCGATCCCCGTTCTATTGCTCCGGTAAATTGCTCCGTGTCTCTCCCAGTCGGATGTCCTTAAAATGTTTTTGCGCCGTCCAATTTGAACCAGTCGGATTTGATAGCAACCATAACCCGCTCGATATCGGCGAGCAGATCGAATCATCCCTGCGGCCTATCAAAATAGTCGTCATCCCAGATCAGTTGCTGATCGATCGACTGAAACAGGGAGAAAATTACATGCGGATCTCCGACCCAGCGGTCGCCAGTCAGGTTCGCCAACGGGTCTATGATTCTTTCGATGACATCCTCAGTTACCTTTCACTGGAAGAGAAATGGTATTTCCTGCAGATGATCGATGAATTGAAACGTCATGAACCAAATTATCCCGAGGATTTAAAGAACGCTTTCATCGAAATGTGCCGCATCGGATTGGAGATCGCCCAAAAAAAAGGCAATTCCATCGAGCCATTATCCTCATAGATTTTTCAGGCACGGTTCATCTCGCCAATCCCTTTTTTCAGCTTTTGCTAAATATTTGGGCAGGAATGCTTGCCAAAGATCGTGGCATCCTACACAACGAAGGAACAAATCAAGTAAGCGTGGTGAATTCATTAATGGACACCCGCATCCATCTACCGCTTCATAATATACAATCGAAATGTTTCCCCACATACCGATCCGAACACGCCAATACCGCCCTTCAACCCGCTTTGGAGCTCTGGATATTCTTTGCGATTAAGAAATCGATAGTAGTTATCGTCAATTGCCAGGACTTGAATGGTATAAGCCCCGTAAAAGCCGATCATGGATGCGTACCAATCAATCACGTAATGCCCAGGGAAATTCGACGAGAACAAGTCACGATATTTTGCGGATGCAATGATATGGCGAGGTTCACTATTGCCGTCTTGACCTCCGTACTCAGCTGCATCGCTGGGCTTGGTTTTGCCCCAAAACGGATTGATGTATTCGGCATTTTGCCAGGATTCATGACAATAGACATCGATAATAATGATCTGGCCTCCATCCTCGCAGCTCACATAGATCGGCTTTTCAATCGAGAGGTTGTCATAGAAAACCGAATCGATCCCATTGGAAGATAAGCTGGTTCGAATATCGAGCTCATAGGGCACCGTCGTCTCTCCGATCACGATTCGATCCCCCACATCGACTTCCAGCCGATAGGTCTTTCTGGGAATGGCGATGAGGCTGTCGTTAAAATAGAACCCTGGCCGCTTGGCATCGCGCAGCACATATCGGTTTCCAGAACCAAGTTCGGTGATAATCACTCGGGCATTGGAAATGACCGCTTCATCTACATCATAAATTTGATCGATGGGCTGGGTGTAGCTGATCATGATGGCGCGCTCGTCGGTCATGGGCTTATTTCCCCAGAGGAAGCCGAAGACGACAATCTCTTTCTGATAGGGCGGTTTGGATGGAAATTGATCGCATGCCCCTAAAACCATCAGGCTCAGCAACCACAATCCCAGCATGATAGATCGATTCATAAGCTCCTCTGAAATTAGAATATCACAGAACATCCCAGCGTTGGAATTCTGGGCAGCATATAGAACTCCCTTCGGGTCGCTGGATTGGTATCGAAGTCATAATAGCGGAACCACACATTTTTGAAATTGAATAGATTGACCGCTTGCAGGAAAAGCTCGGTCTTCAATCCGAATATGGTTCGATAATGGGTCAATCCGATATCAAAGCGCCAGTAGGGCGGCAATCGAAAATTGTTCTTTTTTCCTTCCAGCGTGCGGTGGTAGCTGGACCCATTGGGATTCAGCGCTTGGTACCGGGCAGAGGCCTCGGTATATGGCTGGCCGGTGCCAAATTTCAGGGCAAAATTTATGCTCCATTTTTGATTGAATCGGTATTCCTCAATGGCCATAATGCTGTGACGTCGATCATACTCTGGATAATAGGGCTGATCAAAATTATAGCCGTTCACCTGCTTTTGCACCCAATTGAACGAGTAGCCCAGCCATCCAGTGAATCCCCAGAGCTGATTGCGAAGGTAGATGTCAGCACCATAGGCCGTCGATGTGCCGCTGAGAAAGATATCCGAAGCTGTCACGCCATCAAAATTGCGATCTGTGCCCTGCTCTTCTGCCGCCCGAAACCGATACTCGGATATATTGGTATAGCGCTTATAATAAGCTTCGATATTGATCGAAATCGTTCGCAGATCATCATAATTGAAGCCGAGGATGAAATGGTCGGCTACACCAGGACGAAAAGTTTCATCCACCGGAAACCACATGTCAGCAAAGCTCAGCCCTTCTTGATAAACAAGGTTGAGGAATTGCACATAGTGACCATAGCTGAGCGTCATATTGATTCTGGGGCTGAAGGCATGTTGAAACGAGAACCTGGGGCTGAGTCGGGCATAATTGCCATCGCTATAATAATCGAACCGCACCCCGGCTTGTACGATGTCAGAGCGAGTCAACTTAAGATTATCCTGGCAAAACAGGGCGAGCGAATTGCCGGCAAAAGATTTGAAATAATCGAATTCAGCGATCTTATTCTTAAGTTCAAAGTGAAGCTTTTTGGTCTCAAAGCCAAAATCAATAGCATGCCGAATGGTTGGAGAAAAGGTGAGCCAGCCCTTGATTGCCAGATCAGTAATGCGGTTTGAAATGCCAAATGAGATATCATCGAACTTTACCCCAGAGTCGCTATCGAAGCGGCTGCCCGCCAGCACAAAGTGAGAAAATAGCTTGCTGGAGAGCAAATGCATCCATTGGGCGCTGAAAGTTCGATTGCCCCAATCCAGCAGGATGTCGGTGTCGCTCTGCGAGAGGTTCAATTTATCATTACCAGCATAAAAGCTGACGCTGGCCTGATTATTCTTGTCGATATCGAAATTGATCTTGGCGTGGCCGTCATAGAAGTAATATGGCAGGTTGAAATTGACCAATTTGGCGGCCAGGTCGAGATAGGTGCGTCGGCCCGAGATCATCCATGAGCCAAATTTCCAGGGGCCTTCCAGGGTGGCCGTGGAGCTCAGCAAACTCAATCTGGCCACTCCCCGAAACTGCTCGCGATCACCTTCTTTATTGACGACATTGAGAACCGATGAGAGCCGACCACCATACATGGCGGGGAAGCCGCCCTTGAGCAGTTCCACGGATTTGATGGCATCGGTGTTGAAGCTCGAGAAAAAGCCGAACAAATGATTGGGGTTGTACACATCGATCTGATCGAGCAAAATTAGATTCTGGTCTGGGCTACCGCCACGCACATAAAGCGCCGAGGAGAAATCGGATAGGGTCGCCACCCCAGGCAGCATCTGCACGGTTCGAAACAGGTCTGGCTCCGCGATCTGCGGCGCGCTGCGAAGCTGAGTGGCTGGCACCAGGATCTGGCCCGGCTTAATATCCAGATCGCTTCGATCCCGCTCTGCCACCACCATAGCCTCCTGCAACACAATCGGCTCCACCTCCAAAAACACGTTCAGTTCCAGATCTGTGTCTTGCTGAACGGAAATCTTCTCAATATGGGTTTTATAACCAATATATCGAAAATAAATCTCATAATCGCCCGCAGGTAATGAGGGGAGCACATAATAGCCTTTGATGTTGGTCGTCGTCCCCAAATTGCTATCCTTGACCCACACGTTTCCCAAAATGATCGGCTCTCGCGTGGCTTTCTCCCGAACGAAACCATGAATCGTTGCGGCCATCATCTGGCCGGCCCACAGATGAAACAACACACAGAATAATGCAAGCACCTTGCTCACAGCAACACCTCGATGACTGATGCGATCCTTCATTAGCTGGGAATTCAAAGTGAGATAACGCCCCATCCTGTATCCTTCTTACTGATAGGAATCTTTTTGGTTTCTCTTTTTCTTGAATGACATTTTTCGTCATTTGGCTATAGCATCTGAGCTCGGAAAACTGGACCTTTCTCCACATTCTCAGCACAATTGCAAAGGCAGACTATGGCCGCATCATCGGATTGTTGGCGTAAAAAAACCCTTGCCAGGGCAATTGGCGCTAGCAAGGGTTGTCAATTTGATTGAATTGAATCCGCTATAAGAAGAGCATTATCGAATTTTAACCATTTTTCGATAGGCTCGGAAATCTCCAGCTTCGATTTTAACCAGATAGATACCGGAGGGCATTTCCTGCCCTAAATCATTTTTGCCATTCCAGGCGATCTGATGATACCCGGCTGGTTTCTTCTCATTGACCAGGGTGCAAATTTCATCCCCAAGCAGGTTGAATATTTTTAGGGTAATGGTTCTGGCTTCTGGCAACTGGAAGCTGATCAAGGTTACTGGATTAAACGGATTGGGATAATTTTGATTCAGCGCAAACTCCTGTGGCAGTGATGCAGAAGCCTCAGCCGCTGAAAGTCCAGCGCGCTCCAGTCGCAACACCCCGGCATTATCCGAGCCGGCAGTGCTCAAGATCACGCGCGTTGTTCCCAGATAGCTGTTGTTCTTATCGCGAATAGCGATTTCCAGTGTATCACCCACCTGCCAAGCTGGGGAGAGATTGCTCACACTGACCCACCAATACTCGCCATCGCACCCACTTCCGGCTGGGTTTGCCGTTTCGGCTTGCGCTTCATGGCCTACCAGCCAGGCGCGCAGCTCTAAGTCCGAAGCACTCAGCGGCTGATCCGGGGGATATATCAATCGGCCATAAACGGTGTGGGGGATAGCGACTCTCTCAACCTGTGCACCTTTGTTCAGCGCCAGGCTCGGCGTGTCGGACGGTGGGACAATAGACAAAACTCCGCTCGATTCTGCCGGTGCTGGCCAAATCGTTTCGGCCGTCACATTCACATAATAGCTATGCCCATCCTCAACGGCAAAATTGGCAAATGGCAGTCCAACCACATGACCTACCAGCCCCTGATCTGTGGCATTCCAGTAATAAACATCGCTGCAATTGGGAATATCCTGCCCCAGCTGCTCAGCCGTGGTCAAATGCGATTTGCTCAGCGGCACGGCAATATGATTGATATCGGTCTGATCGGTGGTTATCAAATGAAAACTGGTATCGGCATAACTGCCGGCCACCGTCCACACCGTATCCTTGGTCACATTGATCATATAGGGATAGCCAGGGACTATACTGAAGTTGTTGAACGGTAATCCCTTCACATGACCAACAATGCCTTGCCCGACAGCATCCCAATAATAGACGTCCGTGCAATAGGGGATGGCTTGCGCCAGATCCTCAGCCGTTAAAATTGGATGCCGGCCTTTTTTAGTATTCATGATGACGGCAATTTCATTGATGTCTGTATTGCTTGTTGTGATTAGATTGTAATCAAATTCCCCGGCCAGATTGGACGCCTCGGACTCCACGCTGGAGACGGCAGTGACTCGATAAAAATAATTATGTTTCACATCGCCAACGATCTGAGCGCCATTGCCAGTATCCGTCCATTGAACCCCTTCGGTTTCTGGATCTTGGTCGACAACTCCAGCAGCAAGTCGGTTGCTCCCATGCTCCCGATCCGGGATAAAATCATAGGTTGTGTCCCGATAGACATGGTAGCTGGTCGCGCCAACAGTCGCAGACCATTCCAGCAGGATCTGCTGCCCTTGCACCGAAGCCCTCAAATCTGTGATCGGTGCAGGGATGACGGCAAAATTGGCTGTGACCGTCTTATCCTCATTCAACGTCATGGTAGTGGTATCATTGCTCGGATCTGCCACATCTCCAGCCCAATCGAGGAACATATATCCAGCAGCCGGAATTGCGATCACGGTGACCACTGTTCCTTCGGCGTAGCTATGCTGTCCAATGGCCGGCTCGGTCGTTCCGGCATTCTCTGGATTTACGACCATGGTCAATTGATACGAATGGAGCAAAATTGTGAAAACAGAATCGCTGACATCGCTGGGATCGCCATCCCCATCCTTCACCCGGATCAGACATTGAGTAGATGGACTATCGGGAACCGTCCAATCGAATTCGCCATCATCCTCCGTGGTGCCGGCAATTTCGATCCAGGTTGCCGCGCTATCGGCGCTAAATTCGAGGGTTACTGCACCACTGGTTTTGTTCGAACTCCAGGTAATCTTCTGAATGCTGCCAGCTTCCCAATTTTCGCCGCCATTCGGGCTTAATATGGAAATAAATGGCACTTGCGAAATGGTAAACAGCGCATCACTAAGGTCGCTTGGATCGCCATCCGTATCGCTCACATTCACCAGACACTGGCCTGAAGGACTATCGGGAACCGTCCATTCAAACATCCCATCATCCTCTGTGCTGGCCGCAACCTCGGTCCAGGTAACAGCGCTATCGGCGCTGAATTCTATTTTGACCGTCCCACTGGTCTTGTTCGAGCTCCACCGTATTTGCTGAACGCTGCCAACTTCCCAATCCTCACCGCCATTTGGACTTTCCACGGAGATAAACGGTGGCATGGAAATAGTAAATACCGAGTCGCTAACATCAATTGGCGTCCCATCCAGGTCACTTACCCTTACCAGGCATTGGTTCGAAAGCTGATTGGGAATGCTCCATTCGAATAAGCCATCATCCTCAGTACTATCAGCAATGCTTGACCAGGTAGCGGCGCTATCCGCACTGAATTCAATTTTCACGCTGCCGCTGGTCTTATTCGAGCTCCAGGTGATTTGTTGGAGCGTACCAACCTCCCAGTCCTCACCACCGTTCGGGGAGCGAATGATGACATAGGTCGTTGAATCCTTAAAATTCGCTGTGACAGTTTTATCCGTATCGATCAGAACCGAGGTGGTGTCGTTATTGGGATCGGTAACATCCCCAGACCAATATGCGAATTCATACCCCTCCGATGAAGTGGCGATCAGGGTGACGAGCGAACCTTGCGCGTAACTGTGTTCGCCAGCCGGTGGGTCGGTTGTTCCGGTTTCTGGCGGATGCACCGCCACGGTGAGCACATGCATGATCGGAAGAATCGTGAACGGTTGATCGCTTACATCAAAGGGAGTGCCATCGGCATCTGTGATGCGAACCCGACAATTCGTCGAAGGCAGATGGGGCACCTCCCAGAGATAACTGCCATCATCGGTCTCATCACTGGCGATCAAGTTCCAGGTGGCCCCGCCATCGGTGGAAAATTCAATTTTCACCAAACCGCTGATATTGTGAGACTGCCAGGTGATCTCATGAGAGTTGCCAGCTTGAAATTGCTCTCCTCCGTTTGGGGCAGTGATCTTGATCATCTCGCTTTGATCCGATTCAGAAATAGTCAGAAATTGATCCACGGGGATTGAGGTGAGGGTCTGAACGATTCCAGAAGGCCACTCGATAATCAGTTCATCCACTAAAGTCGCGTCACCGAGGCCGAAATGCGCGCGCAGATCATCATGGCTGCCATAACCATTCTGAGCACTGATCTCGCGCATTTGCCAACGTACCTGGCCATTGATGGTGGCCTTCACCCGAACCTTGGCGCCGATCCCTGCCCAATTGGAACTAGTGCCAGTGCATTGAATATTGATCCAGTGATTGGGATTTCCGTTGGCGGGCCCATTGTTTTGATAGAGGATGTTCTTCGCCTCACGACAAATAAATAAGTCAATAAAGCCATCCTTGTTGAAATCGGCAAAAGCGGCTCCATACGTGAAACTGGAGTCGGTCACAACGCTGGTTGTGTCCTGGGTAAAGGTTCCGTCACCATTGTTTAAAAATAGGCTGTTTTTGTAATAAATATCATTGCCAACGAACAGATCCAGATCACCATCATTATCGATGTCTCCCCAGGCGCAACCCAAAGAGCATTTTTCTTCATTGACGATGTCCCCATCGACAATTTTAGTGAAGATATCACTGCCATCGTTTCGATAAAGGAAATTTTTCGCTGGAGCGTTTTTCCCATAATTAGAAATGAAAAGATCCAGATCACCGTCGTTATCATAGTCACCCCAGCATGGCGCTGATGAATAACTCCCCTGAATGATCGACATGCCATTCTGATCGACTAATTTGGTGAATGTGTTATTACCGTCATTCCGCCAGATGGCATTATTCTCACCGTCACCGCCGGCAATGGCAATATCTACATCGCCATCATTATCATAGTCGCCCCAGGCGAACCGAGAAACCAGAGTGGCATTTTCATTTCCGACCAATGGGATCCCAACAATGTCGGTGAAGGTGCCATTTCCATTACTTAGATAGAGAGAATTGGGTTGCTTGGGATAGGCGCCGTTCTTAATAAATAAATCCAAATATCCATCATTGTTATAATCGCCCCAGCCTGCGGCACAACTATACTCTCGATCGTCCACCGGTGGCCCGGCTGTGGTGTTCTTCGTAAAAGTGCCATCACCATTGTTGACATAAAGACAATTGTTGATCACAGGATCATCGTACGTTCCTAAAGTTACGGCCACATATAAATCCAGGTCACCATCATTATCAAAGTCACCCCAGCTACTACTGTAGGTCACATACTGGTCTTCGACATGTGGACCAGTGGTGATCCGGGTAAAGGTTCCATCTCCATTATTATGGTAGAGGAAATTAATCTGCTTGTACCCCGTTACTCCATTCGAAACGTAGAAATCTGGATAACCGTCGTTATCGTAATCTGCCCATGATACACCTCGAGACGCCATCACCTTTTCCCAGCTGAACGTGATCTGAACAAATGGATCCTGCGCCTGAAGTGTTGTGCTCAGCCATATCAATTGCCATGATATGGCCAGCACCACTGTTGCCCAATTTTGTTGCCTCCCCATGATGCCGCTCCTTTCCGTGTAAGGTTCTCAACTTTGACATTCAAATCATGTGTGTGCGCGCTCATGATCTTTGGATTTATTGCAAACATCGAAATCGGATGGATTGCCATGACACAATGTTCAACACGGGCTATTTTCTCCCGCCTGCCCATGGCGGCATCTCTTTGGGAACCGAATTTGAGCGATAAGTCTCAATGAGATGCTTTTCTCCAGTCGCCGCGTGGCATGGCATTTTGCCCTGTTTTAAAGATGTTGCGATCATCGCCAAGGAATGATTTTGATCGCTCCGAATTTCATTACGCCTTTATCTTGTCAACAGCAGTTTGATCGTTTGAGAAGTGCTACTGCCCTGCAATCGACAAAAATAAATTCCAGAGCAGACCATTGTGCCATTGAAGTCGCGGCCATCCCAGATAAACTGATGAATTCCTGCCGGCAGATCCCGATCCGCCAATGTTCTTACCAGACGTCCAGCTAAATCATAAACATTGATTTTCACATGGTCAGCTGAAATCGTTTCGAAACGGATAGCTGTCTCTGGATTAAATGGATTTGGGCTATTCTGCAACCGCTGAATTTGGTGAGACTTGACCGCCGTGGCGATCGTCTCATTGCCGTTCTCAGCGATCATGACGATCCTGCCGGCATTATCCGAACCAGCATCACTCAGGATCAACTGAGTCCGGCCATGATAGCGCCCGCCCGCATCGGAAATTTTCACAACCAGCGAATCGCCAATTTGCCAGTCCGGTGCAAAATTGGTGATCAAAATCCACCAGAATTTCCCGTCGCAGCCGCTGTTAGGGGGATTGATGACAGAAATTGGATTGCCCTTCCGCTTTAACCAGACATTTATTTGCCAATCCGGAGCCGCCAGGTTGGCATTATCTGGAAAGACCAATTGACCGTATGCCATGTGAGGGATTCCTTGCCCACCTGGCACGGCTGGTTTATTGTATCGCAGAGCGGGTGGACCAAGCATCAAGCTTGCCGACGTTGTATGAGTGGGAGCTGTGGCAGGCCAGTCCCCCTCTGCTGTCACATTGACAAAATAGGGGTAACCTCCCTTCACAGCAAAATTATTGAATGGAAGGCCAACCACGTGTCCGATTAATGCCTGCGCCGCCACATCCCAAACATATACATCCGTACAATTCGGAATATCCTGCCCCAATTGATCGGCGGTCGTCAAGTCACTTTTCCCGAGCGGCACCGCGATATGGTTGATATCCGTAATATCCGTCGTGATTAAATGAAAGGAAGTATCTGAATAGCTTCCTGCTACCGTCCAAACCGTATCTTTGCTCACATTCACAATATATGGATAACCGGGCACAATGGCAAAATTATTGAACGGAAGTCCTTTCACGTGCCCAAGAAAGCCTTGACTGGCCGCATCCCAGTAATACACATCTGTGCAGTACGGGATGGCCTGCGCCAAATCCTCCGCTGTCGCAATCGGATTTCTGGTCCCCTGGGTGTGCATGATCACCGCTAAATGATTAATGTCGGTCTTGTCCGTGGTGGAAAGCTGGTAATCGAATTCCCCGGCGAGATTGGACGGATCAGATTCATTGCCGACAATAGCAGTAACGCGATAAAAATAATTCACATTCACATCGCCAATGAGCTTCACACCAGACCCATTATCCAACCACTGAATCCCGCTGGTGTTGGGGTCTTGATCTGTCACATTCGTGCCGATGCGATTGCTTCCATTCGTCCTATCTGGTATAAAATCATAGGACGTGCCACGATAGACATGATAGCCAGTCGCTCCTGGAACAGGGCTCCATTCCAATAATATTCCGGTCCATTGTTGCGACGCTCGAAGATCGGTGATCGGAGCTATTGTTTCCAGAACAAAGTGAGCGGTAACCGAGATATTGCCATTCATGGTGACGGCCGTGGTATCATTATGCGGATCCGCAACATCCCCAGACCAATAGCTGAAGTTATAGCCGCTGGCCGGGATTGCGATAATGGTCACCACGGTTCCAGAAGCATAGCTATGATCTCCGACTGGCGGTTCAGTGGCCCCCCCTTCAGTTGGATCAACCGCCATAGTCAATGTATAAGTTGCTGGAGTCAAAGAAAAAGTGGCATCGCTGACATCGGACGGGTCGCCATCCGTATCTGTAATTCTCACCAAACAGGAAGTAGTAGGATCATTCGGGATGGTCCAAAGATAATTGCCATCATCCGGAGTGGAATCAACGATCGTTTTCCAGGTGCTCCCGTTGTTATTGGAATATTCTAATTTGACATTCCCGCTGGTGTGGCTGGATGTCCAGGTTATGTTATGATTATTGCCAATGGTCCAGGTCTCGCCCCCATTCGGGGAGGTCACCGTTAATTTGGCGTTATAGCTGGCAAAAAGATAAATAATGCCTCCCCAATAATAGACCTCGCTGTAATAGGTAGCAGATGTGATGATATCTGGCAGCCCGTCGCCGTTCACATCCCCAGCACTGGCGCAAGAGAATCCGGCATAATCTCCTGGGTGCACGCCAACAAAATAATCTTCGATCGTGGCAAGTGACACATTACGTTCCCAGCCGGAAGGTTTGCCTTTGATCAGATACATTTTGCCGGCATCGGTGCCATTGGCATCATTGTACCAGGCGCCGATTAAGAAATCATGATAGCCATCACCATCCACATCCCCGGCGCCCTGGGTGTCCCATCCTGCTTCATCATCCAGCCCTTCGCCATAAAAGGAGGCATCTGCTTCGGAGAGATGCGTTTTCCAGCCGCTGCTTCTCCCCAGAATCAAATACACCTTGCCGTTTTCATTGTCATTTTCGTCATGGTATGGCGCCCCGATCAAAAAATCATCGAAGCCATCGCCGTTGACATCGCCGGCGCCCGAGACCCGCCAGCCGGTGTAATTGCCAAATTGTTCCGTGGTGAAAATCACATCGGCGGTGCCAACATCGCAGTTTTTGCCCCAATTGACGCTGCGTCGACCAAAAAATAGATAGACCTTTCCCGCTCCTCGCGCGCCGATCGCGAAATCGGGAATGCCATCGTTGTTCACGTCGCCAACCCCATCGACACAGTACCCAACCAGACCGCCGTTTTCTGTGCCATAAAATGACGCATTGGCCTGACTCAAATTAACACCGCGTTCCCATCCAGACGCCTTTCCCAGAATGAGATACGCCTTGCCAGTGTCATCACCGTCGTAATCATTGAACGGAGCGCCGCAAATAAAATCGTCATATCCATCCCCGTTAAGATCGCCAATAATGGCAACGGACATACCGGCCCCGTCCTCCTCTTGCTCGGCTTCGTACCGCGCATCGGCATAGTCATAAAGAATGAAATTGTTGCCCCAATCTGCTGTTGATCGACCTAAAACAACATACACAAAACCATCCTCAGCCCCGATCAACATATCGCCGAGGCCGTCTCCGTTGACATCGCCTTGTCCTCCGACAAAATACCCTGCTGCCTCGTAGGCCTTGGAACCCAGAAACCGCGCATCAGCATTCGTAAGCGAAACGTCATATCCCCAATTCGCTTCTGCTCTGCCCAGGATGAGATAAGCAGCCCCAGCATTGTATCCATTGGTCTTATTATGAAATGTCCCGATCAAAAAATCATCATAACCATCACCATTGACATCCCCAGCGGAGTGGATATGATAGCCCACTCGTTCATAATCATGGGTCCCCAAAAAGGAAGCGCTTGGAGTGAGCTGCTGCGACATTGCCATGGCGGCGAAATGGGATAAAAATCCAACCCAAGCGATAAGCCAACGACGGAAATGCATCTGTTCCCCCCAAGAATTTCGTTTAACTTTCCAGGCAAAATTGAGAATGCCGATTCTCGACCAATATGAAACCAAAAAGAAAATTGGCTGTCTGAAAAGTATTGATCCACGCCTCCCAGACAGCCTCACCCAGTGCGGCCGGCCTCTTCTACCAGACCGCATGCATTTTTTTCAACCGCGCTACTTCATGTAGATCATTTTGATGCTGGAGATTTGATAGCTGGCAATAAGTCGACCGATATAAACTCCTGATGTGACCGTGTTGCCCGCATCATCGCGACCGTCCCAAATCACATCGTAACTGCCAGCCGGCTGGCGTTCATTGACCAACGTTCGAACCAGCTCTCCCGTTGAATTATAAATGTAAAATTTTACATCCGCCATGCCGGTGGCCGAGCTTATCTGATAGCGGATCAAGGTCTCGGCATTGAACGGATTTGGATGATTTTGTTTCAGCACAAAGCTTGAAGGAGCGCCTAATTCAATGGACTTGATCTCAGAAAATTCAAAAGTACCATCATAATCTATCTGTTTCAAACGATAGTAATAGCACCCAGAGGTTGCCTTGGAATCGATAAAGCTATAATGATGCACCTGAGTTGTCGTACCTTGGCCTGGGACAAAACCAATGGCTTCAAACTCAGGCTCGCTGCCCCTTCGTTGCACTTCAAAACCAAAATTATTGGATTCCGTTTGGGTAACCCATTCCAAAACCACTTTTCCATCTCGATGGAGCACTGCAAAAGAGGCGAGCTCCACTGGAACAACGGGTTCAAGATATAGATCTGGTGCTGCATCGCTCCCCGCATTCGTCATCACCACTTCCACAGCGCCAGTCTCATTATTGGTCACGTTGGTCACTTCGGTCCGCAAAGTATCGCCTGCTTGCCAGTTGGTGGGGAAATTGCCGACCTGAACCTGCCAATAGCCATCGGAATAACCGCAGCCAGGAGAGGATTGGGTTAGAATTTCAGACGGCCGCGAAGTAATATAAGAAATGAAAGTGATGTCCCCATTCGCTGGTACCGTCCCGTTTGAATTAAACACTTTGCCGTAGGCAGTGTGCGGTGTCCCGGCAAGGCTCACGCCCAGCACTATGCCGACCAAAATCAAAGCCGTTGCTACAACGAACGTTAAAGCTTTTTTCATAATCGCCTCCTCATTCATTTATCTTTTTTTATTTGACTATTTCCTCGGCTCATTAAATCCTGATGATTGAATTCCAATTTGCCAGTTAGGATCGCAAAGCGAAAATTAGAACACTTTTTCAATCTCCTGCATTTTTTATATTCAGTAGAGTCCACATAGGGCATTTATTTCGCCAGAATTAGTTTGATCGATCGCTGGAATTGAGCAGCTTCCATTCGGCACAAATAAACACCAGAACCCACTGGTTTGCCCACCTGATCGCGACCATCCCACAGCAATTGATGCCGACCAGCGTTCATGAAACCGCTTGCCAGAGTCCGAACGCATCGGCCTGAAATATCATAGATCTGAACTTTCACTGGGCTGGCCTGGGGCAGATCAAAGAGGATCTGCGTTTCGGGATTAAATGGGTTGGGATAATTCTGATACAGCGTGATGTCCCGCGGCATTGCGAGCGGCTCTGCAACTGCCTGGACATTGGCTGGGGTCAGCATCACGGCCCCGCCAAAATCTGAGCCCGCATGAGTCAATGCGACGATGGTGGTTCCCATCAACTTGCCCGATTTATCGCGAATAATCACCTCTAGGCTATCCCCTACCCGCCAGGCTGGGGTTAATTGACTTGCGGCAATCCACCAATATTGACCATCGCAGCCGCTACCGACCAGATCTGACATGATTATTTCATCCCCACGCCCTTTTAGTCTGGCACGTATCTCCAGATCCATGGTCGCAACCATCACATCGGCTGGCAAAATCACCTGCCCATACACCGTATGCGGCGTACCCATACCTTGGGCAGCCTTCCCTTTTGATAGCGAATGATTGCCGCCCTTTGCCTTTGGCTTGGCGGTATTCAAAGCCAACATTCCACCTTGTACCGGCCAGACCGTATCGGCAGTGACGTTCACATAATAGCTATGTCCAGCTTTGACTTCGAAATTGGCAAATGGCAGTCCCACTACATGACCTACCAGGCCCTGATCGGTGGCATTCCAGTAATAGACATCAGTGCAATTGGGAATATCCTGACCCAGCATTTCGGCGGTGGTCAGATTTTTCTTGCTCAATGGCACAGCAATATGATTGACATCGGTAGTACTGGTTGTAATCAATTGAAAACTGGTGTCCGAATAGCTGCCAGCCACGGTCCAAACCGTATCTTGAGTGACATTGACCATATAGGGATAACCTGGGACAATATTAAAGTTGTTGAATGGCAGGCCTTTTACATGTCCCACGATTCCCTGTCCCGTAGCATCCCAGCGATACACATCGGTGCAATACGGAATGGCCATGGCCAAATCTTCGGCGGTTAAAATTGGTCTTCGGGTGCCCTGAGTATGCATGATTACCGCCAATTCATTAATATCGGTGATTGCCGTAGTGATCAATTGATAATCGAACTCCCCAGCCACGTTGGAGGGCTCTGTCTCTGCCCCCGCTATAGCGGTGACTCGATAAAAGTAATTGATATTCACATCACCGACGATCTGAGCCCCATTACCAGTATCGGTCCATTGAATACCATCCGTCATGGGGTCCTCATCATTTATATTCTCCGCAATTCGATTGTTCCCATTCACCTTATCGGGAACAAAATCATGAGTGGTATCGCGATAAACATGATACCCCGTAGCCCCGACCACTGCGCTCCATTCTAATAAAATATGAGTTCCTTGTACCGAAGCACGAAGGTCGGCTATTGGACCCGGCAAGGCAGTAAAATTGGCAGTGACTGTTTTATCGGTGTCCATAATAACCGTCGTGGTGTCATTGTTGGGATCGGCGACGTCGCCAGTCCAATCGGCAAAAACATATCCAGCGTTAGGAGTGGCAATAATTGTAACAATCGCGTCCTTCGCATAGATGTGATCTCCTGGAGATGGACTTGTGGTACCACCTGCTTCAGGATTGGCTACCATAGTTAGGACGCATGTCCGTTGCACAAAGTGAGCCGTAACCACTTTATCGGTGTCCATCGTCACGGTTGTGGTATCGTTATTGGGATCGGCCACATCACCGGTCCAATTGCTGAACTCCCAGCCCGTTGCCGGTTTGGCGATAACCGTCACTACCGTCCCCTGTGAATAGCTGTGCACACCCTCTGACGGATCCGTGGTCCCGCTGCCGCTCGGATCGACCTCCATCGTCAAGTTGTATGCCAATGGAACGATAGTAAAAGGTTGATCGCTGGTATCAAACGGGTCTCCATCCGAATCGGTAATCCGAATCAGGCAATTCGACGATGGCTCATTCGGTACGGTCCAGGAGTAGCTGCCATCATCAGGCTCATTGGTGGCAATCGAGCTCCATGATCCTCCTCCATTTGTGGACAAATCAATATTTACTTCACCGCTCGTGTTGCTGGAGGTCCAGGTGATGGTTCGCACCTCACCGATTTGCCAGGTTTCTCCGCCATTGGGTGAGGTCACACGAAGGCTGGCCGCAGAACCGGATTCGTTGATTGTCAAAAATTGATTTGTAGCGACATTGGTGAAGATTTGAACATTTCCTGAGGGCCATTCCACCTTTAGCTCATCAATCACCGTAGCATTTCCTAAGCCGAAATGGGCGACCAGTTCATCATGTCCGCCATAACCATTTTGGGCGCAAATTTCCCGCATCTGCCATCGCACCTGAGAGTTGATGGTCGCTTTGACCCGAACCTTCGCTCCAATTCCAGCACGATTGGACGTGGTTCCCACACACTTGACGCTGATCCAGTGATTAGTATTCCCATTATTTGGTTCATTGTTTTTAAATAAAATATTTTTTCCTTCGCGAGCGGTAAATAGATCCACAAACCCATCCCGGTTATAGTCAGCGAAAGAAGCACCATACGTAAAGGTAGAGTCCAGCACCACACTGGTTGTATTTTTTGTGAATGTACCATCGCCATTATTGATATAAAAGAAATTTTTCCATCCCGGGGAGCCATCGTTGTCATTGCCCACAAACAAATCGAGGTCACCATCGTTGTCGACATCGCCCCAGGCGCTACCATAGGAATAGGCTACATCATTCACGACATCTCCGTCGGTAATTTTTGTAAATGTGTCATTGCCATCATTGCGGTAGAGGAAATTTTTCTCGGGGCCTGCATCGCCGAAATTGGTCATAAACAGATCCAGATCGCCGTCGTTATCGTAATCGGCCCAGCTTGGACCAGAGGAGTCGCTTCCTTCGATGATGGACTCATTATTGGCATTCAATAGCTTGGTGAAAGTGTTGTTGCCGTCATTTCGCCAAATTGCATTATTTGGGCCTGCGCCACCAGCCACCGCGAGATCCAAATCCCCATCATTATCATAATCGCCCCATGCAAAGCCCGAAATAAACGTCGCATGGCTGCTGCTCACCAGTGGAATTCCAGTCACGTCGGTAAAGGTACCATCCCCATTATTCGAGTAGAGCGAGTTCGCTTGCTTTTGGACCCAGCCATTCTTGATGAACAAATCGATGAAACCATCATTGTTGTAATCCCCCCATCCGACCGTGGCCGTATATTCTTTGTCGTTCACTGGGGGGCCGGCAGTGGTGTTTTTCGTAAATGTACCATCCCCATTGTTCTCGTAGAGGCAATTCTCTTTCAGTGGATCATTGGAATTATCCGTGGTCGTTGCCACGTAGAGATCAAGATCTCCATCATTATCAAAATCGCCCCAACTGCAGCCACCAGAAATCAATTGATCTTCAACAGGAGGACCGCTGGTAATCTTGGTGAATGTCCCATCCCCATTATTGCGATATAAAAAATTGAGCTGCTTATACCCCTGAGCTCCGTTGGTGACATAGAGATCTGGATATCCATCATTGTCATAATCACCCCAAGCAACGCCCTTCGAGGCACCTTTGTCGTTCTCAAATATGATGCGAATGAATGGATCTTGGGCTGACGCCAGGGAAACCCATACACCGATCCATGCAGCCATCGTCAATAAAATCCCACGACCCAATTTTGTTAGCTTCATTTTTGCGCCCTTTCTTCAATTAATTTGGGTTGAATTTCGTCTCTGAAACTGGACCAGTTAACATGAATTTTGAGTCTGCTCTCAAAAGGCTGAAAATAACAACATTTGATGAATAATTGTCAGTGGGAGGCGTTTTGTGCCGAAGCAATTCCGCTGAGTCACAGAAAGCTAAGAGATTGTTTCACTCCGTTCCCAATGACACCATGATCGAAATAGGGGCGTTCTCGTTCAGCTACCAATCCGCTGGAAATTTCCAGCTACATCCTGAAATATCATTCCTGCGAAGGTAGGCATCTCTATTTTGATTTGACTTCACAAGAATCTTTTAATAAGATTGCTGCATTCGAAGCGATCCAATACAAATTGGTTAACACCCTCCATTGCCGGAATTCATGCCAGTGGAACAAATGGCTTCACATCGAAAAATTTATATTGCACACCTTCGAAGATTTATATGCGAGTTGACAACATTGATTTGAATGTCAATTGCATTCGCAAAAAATTTTTATCTCAGTTCTTCATGGCTCGATGTGCATTTGCTACGTTAGTTTGTTACCGACAACTCTATCAAATTGCAGAAATAAAATTACGGAAGGTCCATTGAGTGGGATGAGCAGGAAATGATGAAAGATTATTTGCTTAGAAAGCAGAGGATTGATGGGGCGCAACATTTTGAAGCACCTAATACCATTGACTTGGTGGCACCCTCTTGGCTTACCATGGTTCGCCGCGATGAGGCATCAAGCTAAAAGACAACCTGAATCGCTCTTCCAAGGTCCGCTGAAATGAAAGCCGACAGCTCGGAGGGTTAACCTTTCATCGGATTACCGCCAACATATCTTGGTGATAAACCGTATTCATGGGCAGAGGGGAGCCGACGGCGCCATCTCCCAGCAGGGGAAATCAAATCAAATCTGATGGAGCGGACTTTCCGATTAGGAAACGAATAAGTGAAATCAAGTGCGACCCGTTGGATGGGATATATCCCAACTCCGAGAAATCCCATCCATCAACCACGCCTGACAAGCATTCCGTTTTTAGCGGGGAGAAGCAGTTCCTTGACTCGATGGTACAACAATCGAATTGGCAGCAACCACTGGGCGATGAGGCTGTCCTTCCTGAATTTCACCAGTCTCAGGATATTTGCGGTGCCGCAGGTGACGTACTGGATCTCATCCAGGAACTTTTTCATGATGAAAATACCCAAGCCGCCTTTCTTGCCATTTTGAATGTACTGGGCTAGATTCGGATCGCTGACTTGATTCGGATCAAAGCTGATCCCATAATCGATCAATTCGACAACCAGCCGATCATTTTTCACCTTGACGTTGACCATAATGGACCCGGCAGGGAGGTCGCGATAGCCGTGCTTGATGATATTGGTACAAGCTTCATCGACAGAAATAACCAGTGCATTGATGTCACTTTTCGAAAAGCGGTAGCGGGCGGCAATGCGAGAGATGAAATTGCGCAACACTGGCAGATAAGAAATGTGAGCAGGAATAACAAGTTGCTCAGAAGACAAAATTTGTTTCACTAGCGGCGTTCCTCGATATGGTCATGGGTTCATATAACATGAGACTCACCGAGTGGTTCGCTCTGAACTTTATCCACACCGGCCTCACCCCTTGCTGAGGCAACAGCCGCACATTTACCCTCCCTCCATATCGGATAACGGGATAGACGCGCCATTAAACCGCATTCCGCAATACTGCTACAAGTATACTAAATTTTTTTAAAAAAGTCAAGTGAATATTTTTATAGCGATGTTACAATTTTCAAAACAATTAGCATTCAGTAATGCTCAATATCTGTCGCAAGAATTGTCCGGTATACGACTGAGGATTTTGCGCCACTTGCTCTGGCGTTCCTGTCGCAATGACCCGTCCACCATCATCCCCTCCCTCTGGCCCAAGATCAATAATGTAATCGGCGGTTTTGATCACGTCCAAATTGTGCTCAATGACAATGACCGTATTGCCACGTTCCACCAGACGATTTAGCACCTTGAGCAGCATATTAATATCCTCAAAGTGCAATCCAGTGGTCGGTTCGTCAAGAATATAGATGGTTCTACCAGTGCTCATGCGCGACAATTCCGTGGCCAGTTTCACGCGCTGTGCTTCGCCGCCAGAGAGGGTGGTAGCCTGCTGCCCCAGCTTGATGTAACCCAGACCGACATCCTCCAGCGTTTTTAGCTTCCGCTGGATGGCTGGGATCTTATCGAAAAATTCCAGCGCTTGGGAGACCGTCATATCCAAGACATCGGCGATGGATTTTCCGCGATATTTGATCTCCAAGGTCTCGCGATTATACCTTTTGCCCTTACATACCTCACAGGTCACGTAAATATCTGGCAAAAAGTGCATCTCGATTTTGATGATGCCATCTCCCTGACACGCCTCACAGCGGCCACCCTTCACATTGAAACTGAATCGGCCAGGTTGATAGCCCCGGATCTTCGCTTCTGGCAACTGGGCAAATAGATCGCGGATCGGCGTAAACAGCCCAGTATAGGTCGCTGGATTGGACCGCGGCGTCCGACCAATGGGCGATTGATCAATGTCGATGACCTTATCGATATATTCAAGCCCAAAGATGGCCTCATAGGGCAATGGGGTCTTCTTGCCTTGATAAAGTTCTCGCACCAGGATCGGATACAATGTTTCATTGATCAACGTGCTCTTGCCCGAACCAGACACCCCAGTGACACAGATGAATAAGCCCAATGGAATCTTCACATTGATGGATTTTAGGTTGTTACCTCTGGCGCCGATCAATTCAAGATACTGCCCGTTGCCATTCTTCCGTTGTTTTGGAATGGGAATATATCGTTTGCAGGACAGATATTGCCCAGTGATTGAGCCTTCCGTTTGCGCAATTTGCTCTGGGGTTCCAGTGGCAACCACATATCCGCCATTCTCACCGGCACCAGGCCCCAGGTCCACCACAAAATCCGCCTTTTCGATTGTCTCGCGATCATGTTCGACCACGATAACCGTATTGCCCAAATTGCGCAGTTCCAGCAGCGTATCGATGAGCTTCCGATTGTCCCGCTGATGCAAACCAATCGATGGCTCGTCCAAAATATATAGCACGCCCATCAATTGCGAGCCAATCTGGGTGGCCAAACGTATCCGCTGCGCTTCTCCCCCCGACAGGCTGCCAGCAGAACGATCCAGCGTGAGATAATCCAAGCCCACATTGATCAAAAATCTCAATCGTGCATGGATCTCCTTTAAAATTTGCTGCGAAATGGTTTGCTCCCGCTCGGTTAATTTCAATCGGGAAAAAAAATCGATCGCCTGCTTAATCGAAAGCTGGGTGACTTGGTAAATGTTTTTATCTTCGATTCGGACCGAGAGCGTCTCTTTGCGCAGCCGCGATCCCTGACAGGTTGGACAGGGCTTCATATTCATGAAGCTCTCGATCCAGGTTCGAATATATTGAGAGCTCGTCTGCCGGTAGCGGCGCTCCAAATTGTTGATGATACCTTCGAACTGTGTGTTGAACTCAGCATGGGTTTCATGGTCCTCTCGCTCATAGACCATCCGAATTTTTTCTCCACCAGAACCATAATAAATGATCCGCTGATGCTCTGGTTTTAGCATTTTGAACGGCACGTCCATGCTAAAACCGTATTTTTGCGCCACCGATTTGAGCTGGGCAAAATACCAGCCTTCGCGCGCCTCGCCCCACGGCTTTAGGGCACCCTGGTTGAGCGACAGGTTTTTATCTGGCACCACCAGATCCGGATCGACCTCCATGATGTTTCCCAACCCATTGCATGTGGGACAAGCACCATAAGGGCTGTTGAAAGAGAACATGCGCGGCGCCAGTTCCTCATAAGAAATGCCGCAATCAATACAAGCAAAATGCTCGCTAAAAAACAGCTCTTCCCCGTCAATGATCTGAACCACCACCATGCCGCTGGCCAAATGGAGCGCCGTTTCCACAGATTCTGTCAACCGGCCACCGATCTTTGGATCGATGATCAGGCGATCGACCACGATCTCGATATTGTGCTTTTTGTATTTGTCCAATTTAATTTCATTTTCCAGCTCATACACCTGACCATCGACGCGCACCCGAACATATCCATCGGCGCGCGCCTCCTCGAAAATCTCCCGATATTCTCCTTTTCGTCCCCGCACCACGGGCGCCAAAACTTGTATTTTGGTCCCAATTGGCAACGACATCACCTGATCGACGATCTGCTGCACAGTTTGGCGTTGAATCGGTTTGCCGCAATTGTAGCAATAGGGCTTGCCAATCCTGGCAAATAACAGGCGCAAATAATCATAAATCTCTGTCACCGTCCCCACGGTAGACCGCGGATTTCGGCCGGCGGAACGCTGCTCAATGGAAATGGCTGGCGATAACCCTTCAATGTAATCGACATCGGGTTTCTCCATCAGACCGAGAAATTGGCGCGCATAAGCGGAAAGTGATTCGACATAACGCCGCTGTCCCTCGGCATATAACGTATCAAACGCCAAAGACGATTTTCCCGAGCCCGATAACCCGGTAATCACGACCAGCTTATCTCGGGGGATCTCCAGATCAATGTTCTTTAGATTGTGTTCCCGAGCACCCTTAATAAAAATTGCTCGCCGCTCTGACATGATATCCACATTTCCTTCGTTTGCTCAAATCATCATATTTTTGTCACGTACTATAACGATGCGCAATGCAAGATGTTCCTGAGGCACAAATGAACTCGGGTGACAGGCATGACTGTCTTATACAAAAAAGAAGACTCGTAGCATTTAACCCAAAACGAGGATATTCAGTTCGATTGCAGTCGTGGCAACCTGGTCTCTCATTGCCTCCCATAAAGTCGCAGAAGGACATATTCTGAGCTCGCCAAATAGCTACATGGATCCTAAAGCAGGATACTCATTTACAAAATGTACCTGCCAGGGCGTTCGCTATCATAAAAAAGGCGAATGGTCCACGGGTGCGTTCCATTCGCCAAAAATTTCGAATCCACCTTGTCTGAAACAGGTTCAATCGTTCATCATTAAAAACTCTCGCTCGGATAGCGTTTGATTGATGCCATCCAGCAGATCATAGAGGTGATTTAGCATTTCATCGATCTCAAATTCCCCATCGAGTTCATCTAAACTCTCGACTTCATCGCTCAAAATCGTGACTTGCTCGACCAGATGCTGGTCTTGTTGTTCTAATTGCATTGCCCGAGAAGGGTGTAAAGCTGGTGCAGAAATCGCCTGGTGATTCGATGCCGCCTCTTGCAGGCTTTGAATGAGCATTTTCAAACTGAGAGAGATCCGGTTGAAGGAGTTCAAGTTGGACAATTTGCGTTGTTGATAGCACCGGTGCTCGAATTGAGATAAATTGATTTCGACTTGTCGCAACTGATCTGCCAGGTAACTTTTTAGTCGCTGTTCGGTGTGAACCGATTGATCGGCGCTCTCGTAGCCCTCATATCCCTGAATCGTCCGAGCCAGGTCATGGTCCCTCGGCTCATAGCGTTGAGCAATGCTGGTCATGAAACACTCCTATCATGGTTGAAGCAAAATATGAAGAAATTTTGGTCTCCTGCCCAATACCAACCTCGCTTAGAATGGCTAACTTGCCGCGTTTCACCAGAAAATTGCCGATGTGCCTCTTTTAAAAACCGTTGCTATGCCATGAAAAACACCTTATTGCCCTACCCTGCAATCGTGGCGAACATTGCACCTATTGAAAGCAGTGTCTTTAGAAGAAGCATAAATGATCCAGTTTGGCTTTTTCAATAAACAAAAAGACACGGCATCGTTTAGCCGATTTATACTCTATCAAAATTTCTTATTCAAATATGAAACGCACAAGCGAAATCACTTTACACAACCATGATATTGACGAATCGACTGAATCGATCATTGAACGTATTTTTGAATGACAATCAGGGGAGGATACGATACCAAATCCTTTCATTTTTCTCTAATTTTCTGTGCGAGTATTGGGATAACCATCATCACTTCGCTTCAGATATCTCAGGATATCCTTGCCCAACTCAACTTTTTTACCCACCCAGCGTTGTGTCCATCACCAGGCAAATTTTGAATGCCATCATACTCGTCATCAGATCAGCATTAAAAGAACTTGATATATCAAACCTTCATTTGGCATAAAGGGGGAACTTATATTTGCATTAGACTTTGCGGCTTCATCTGAACGAGGCCAAAATTAATTATTTCGAAATTAAAAAGCAAGTATTTTTTTGTGATCGACCAATAATTTTATCCAATGGTGGGGTCCTTGAACCCGCATCAAATGATCCAGATACAAATCTGCACCAAAACGATCTGATTCTCAGTGCCTGCTTCTTGCACGATTTACTAGAGACTCGCCTTATTTTGGTCAAAAATACGCTTGATTTTCTGCAGAATAATGATTAAAATGAGACAGATAAAGTCGAGAATGGCAGGGAACAGGGATAATGTGACTCTTCGAATTTTTAAATAGACGGAACGCTGGAACGTTCCGTGGTACCTTGCAATTTCATCCTTGAAATCGAATATCTATATATCCGCTGAAGCTGCCATTCATGAATTGCTTTCGTCATCCGAAGGATGGCTGTTTAACAGGAAAGGTCATAACCATTTGTTGAATCGCGAACCTGAGAGAACCTAATTTCCAGGGATCAAAACATGACGTGTATTCCATTGCCTATTGCTTCGATTCTGGTTTTTATGCTGCTGATGCATGTCAACGGAACCCAGCGAGAGAAATGGCAGGCAGTTGACCAGAAAATTCGCCATCTTGCATCTGCTTCTGGAGGCATGGTCGCAGTGGCTTTTGAAGATCTGGTAACTGGTGAACAGTTATTGATCAATGCAGAAATTGCGATGCATGCGGCCAGCACCATGAAAACGCCGGTCATGATCGAGGTGTTCAAGCAGGCAAAAGAGGGGAAGTTTCGTCTTTCCGATTCATTGTTAGTTAAAAACGAATTTACCAGCATTGTGGATGGGAGCCGATTTAAACTTAGCCGCATCAGCGATAGCGACAGCTCGGTATATCGCCACATCGGTCGAAAATTGCCGATCCGCGATTTGGTGGTTCAGATGATCACACGAAGCAGCAATCTGGCCACCAATCTGCTCATTGAACTGGTAGGTGCAGAAAATGTAACAGCAACGATGCGATCGATCGGTGCGAATCGGATCCAGGTCTTGCGCGGGGTAGAAGACCCCAAGGCATTTGAACGAGGGCTGAACAATATCACTGATGCGTACGATATGCTGCTGATCATGCGAGCCATTGCCAAAAAGCAAATAGTTTCTGAGGCTGCCTGTGATGAGATGATATCCATTCTGCTGGATCAAAAGCTGAATCGTAAAATTCCAGCCCTTTTGCCCCCTGGCACCAAAGTGGCCCATAAGACTGGTTCGATCACTGGAATAGATCATGATGCGGCTATCGTCTATAAAGGCGATCATCCCTATGTGCTGATCGTTTTGACCCAGGGCATTGTCAGCCATACCAAGGCTGAAAAAGTCATTGCGCAGATTTCCAAGCTTATCTACGATGCTGTCGAGTGAGCGATCATTGCTGGAGCAAATCCTCCCGCAGCTTTCCTTTGATAGCCAAAAAGCACCCGATTGCCGCGGCCAAAAATAAATTCGGGGGCTCAAGCTGAACGGTTGATCTCGTTGATTTTTTCTGAGGGCTTTTGGATGAGCCTGTTGTATCGCTCTAATAGGAACCTTAGCATTCGATAGTGAGGAGGAACCAGATGTCGAGACTAACAGCCGACCAATTGCGCTGTGAAAATATCATCAATCCTCTCGGAATTGATACTCAAATCCCGCACTTTTCCTGGCAGCTTCATCACGACCAGCGTCACCAGGCTCAAACCGCTTATCAAATACAGCTTGCAAGCAATGCCGATGATTTAGCTGAGGGCAGCGCAATTCTGTGGGATAGCGGCAAAGTCATAAGCGATCGGAATTATCAGATCGCTTATGCTGGCTCTCCGCTGAACTCATTCACTCGTTACTTCTGGCGTGTGCGCTGGTGGGACAACAACGATCAGGCCAGCCCGTTTAGCGATATCGCCTGGTTCGAGACCGGGGCGCTCAACGAGCGCGATTGGCAGGCGAAATGGATCAGCATGGCCAATCCAGAACAGTTTCGCTCCAATGCCATCACTATCCTGGGCCACAATATGGGCGAGTACTATCAGGTTAAGGCCATCTATCTGCGCAAAGAATTTAAAATTTCCGGACCAATTAAATCGGCACGGGCCTATGTTTGCGGCCTGGGCTATTACGAATTTCGGCTCAATGGCAGCAAGGTTGGCGACCACCAGCTCGATCCCGGCCAGACCGATTATCGAACAGCCGCGCTCTATTCCAGCTATGATATTACCCCCTACCTGCAATCCGAAAATGCCGTCGCCGTAATCCTGGGCAACGGCCGGCATATCCGGCTCTATGGCTACGATTATCCCAGGCTGATCCTTCAAATTCACATCGAATATCAATCCGGGGAACAGCAATGGATTTTTAGCGATGCCTCCTGGAAGGTGGCTCATGGGCCGGTGATGGAAAACGGCATCTATTATGGGGAGAAGTACGACGCCCGACTGGAGCAGCCCGGCTGGGACCAGCCCAATTTCGAAGAGCACGGCTGGCAAAATGCGATTGAGGTGCCTGGAACGAAACTGGCTGCGCAACTTATGCCCCCTATTCGTAAGACCCAGACGCTTCGACCGAAAAACATCAGCAGTCCCCAGCCAGGACTTTATATCGCCGATTTTGGCCAGAATTTCACTGGCTGGGTGAGGATATCGGTTCAGGGCCCAGCCGGAACTGAGATCCGATTGCGCTATGCCGAATTGCTCCACGACGACGGTCGCTTGAACACCGCCCCCAATCAAAAGGCTGAAGCGACCGATGTGTTCATTTTGAGCGGCAATGGCACCGAGATTTTCGAACCCAGATTCACTTATCACGGCTTTCGCTATGTGGAAATTAGTGGTTTTCCCGGCGTCCCCACGCCAGAGCAAATCGAGGGCTGTTTCGTCCATACCGACGTGGAAAGGAGCGGCCAGTTCGCCTGCTCGAATGAGCTGATCAATCAAATTCATCAAAATATTCTTTGGGGGCAACTGTCCAATCTCAACAGTTTGCCCACCGATTGCTGCCAGCGCGACGAGCGATACGGCTGGCTGGGCGATGCCCATCTGGCCGCGGAGCAAGCCATTTTCAACTTCGATATGGCCAACGTTTATGCTAAATTTTTGGATGATATTCGATATTCTCAAAAGGAAAACGGCAGCCTACCCGACATCGCGCCAAATTATCTGGGACCAGATGGCACCCATCCAGCCGATCCAGCCTGGGGCTCGGCATATCTCATCATCGCCTGGTATCTTTACTGGTACTACGGCGACGCCCGAGTGCTGGAACAGCACTATCCTTACATGAAAAAATATGTCGAATTCTTGCGCGGCCAGGCAGAGGGACATCTGATCAAAAAGCTGGGAAAATATGGCGACTGGTGTCCGCCGGGCAGCATCGAGCCGAAACGGACCAAATTGGAATTGACCTCCACTTGGTTTTATTACTACGACACCAAATTATTGGCCCAAATGGCCGAGGTCATTGGCCAGACCAGCGATGCCGAACACTATCGGAATCTGGCGGAGCAGATCAAAACCGCGTTTAATAACGCTTATTTCGAGCGCGACCAATACGCGGGCTATTGGATGAGCCCGGTCGCCCGCAGCGTGGACCAAACCTCCAATGTGCTGCCCTTGTATCTGGATATGGTCCCACCTGACAAAAAAGATGCGGTGCTGAATAAGCTGCTGCACAGCATCATCAACGATCACGATTATCATCTGGACACTGGAATTATCGGGACTCGCTATCTTTTGGATGTGCTCACCGATAATGGCTACGCCGATATAGCTCACCGAATCGCAACGCAGCGATCTTATCCCGGCTGGGGCTATATGATTTCCGAGGGGGCCACCACGCTCTGGGAGCGATGGGAGAAGATCACCAGCGGCGGCATGAATTCGCATAATCACATCATGTTGGGCAGCGTGGACGCCTGGTTCTATCGCGCCATCGCGGGAATCAGTTGTCTGGCGCCGGGCTGGAAGAAAATTCGGATCAAGCCCGGGCTGTTTAATGATTTGAAATATGCGACTGCAAGAGTGACGACGGTTCGGGGCGATTTGTCGGTCTCCTGGCAAAAATTAGAGCAAAGCTTCGAAATGATCTGCGGGATTCCAGTTGGAGCAACGGCGGAGATTTATTTACCGCTGTCATGGCAAGCCTCCCGGGTGATAGAAAGTGGTCAAATTCTTTGGGAAAAAGGCGAATCAAAAACCCGCCTTTCGGCTGTTCAATTTGTTGGACGAAAAGGCGATTTTCTTGTTTTTGAAATCGGCAGTGGATACTATCAGTTTCAGTTGGGGTGATGATTGTCTAAATAAACCATTGAGCGATGTTTTCAAATAAATTTCGCTTGGGCATTTGTCGAAATTAGAATAAGCTGTAACTCATTTTGTCGTTCGTATTTCAAACGGCATTATCCAATGAAGGAATAATTCCATGCTCACCAAACTGATCATCCGCAACTTTAAACGGTTCGACCAGGTTGAAATTGAGCTTGCCAACCCGGTCATCTTTATTGGACCAAACAATTCGGGCAAGACTTCAGCGCTTCAATGCCTGGCTCTTTGGGGAATTGGAATGAATAAATGGCTCGAAAAGCGAGGCAATCAAAAGCGGCCTGACAAAAGGCGGGCTGTTGCCATAAATCGTCGCGACCTGGTTTCTGTGCCAGTTCCGAGTGCCAACCTTCTCTGGCGCAATCTGCACACTCGCGATGTCCAGCGGATCAATGGTAAGCCACAGACCCGTAATATTCGGATCGATATTATCGTTGAGGGCATTACCAACAACCAGTCGTGGCGGTGCGGTCTTGAGTTCGACTATGCCAATGAAGAATCAGTATATTGCCGACCTCTTCGTATTTCTGAGGCCTATGAATCTGAAAGGCTTCCAGTACCAGAGCAAGCTGCCGAAGTTCGCATTGCCTTTCTCCCTCCCATGTCTGGCCTGGCAGCCAATGAGGTTCGGCTCGATGAGGGCGCTATCAATGTCCGCGTGGGCGAAGGTCGCACGGCCGAAGTGCTTCGCAATCTCTGTTATAAAATTGCTCTGGAGAACAAAGAGGCATGGGAGAAGCTGAAAAATCAAATCAAATGGCTGTTCGGCGCTGAATTGCATGAGCCAGAATATATTTCCATTCGCGGCGAGATAGAAATGAAATATTCTGAAAAAGGCGTCCCTTTGGATTTATCCTCGAGCGGCCGAGGTCTGCAGCAAACGCTGCTTCTTCTCGCCTATATGTATGCTAACCCAGGAGCCGTCCTGCTACTTGATGAGCCAGATGCTCATTTGGAAATTCTCAGACAGCGACAAATCTATCAAATATTGATTGAGGTTGCCCGGGAAAACAATAATCAGGTGATTGCGGCCAGCCACTCCGAAGTGTTGTTGAATGAAGCGGCTGATAAAGACCTGGTCATTGCTTTTGTCGGCAAACCGCATACGCTCAGAGGTACAGGAACTCAGGTATTAAAATCGCTCCGCGAGATTGGGTTTGAACAATATTACCAGGCAGAGCAGACCGGCTGGGTTCTTTATTTAGAAGGATCTACTGACCTGGCTATTTTACGAGCCTTCGCCGAGAAGCTGAAGCATGAACAGGCCATTGCGGCGTTGCAGCGGCCCTTTGTGCATTATGTGGGGAATCAACCGGCAGAGGTGCGAAAGCATTTTCATGGCTTGCGAGAGGCCGTACCGCATCTCAAAGGCATCGCAATCTTCGATCGACTCGACGTCTCGCTGCCATCCGATCTTGGCGCAGAAGGCTACACCTGGAGTCGCCGCGAGATCGAAAATTATTTCTGTTCACCAGAAGTATTGGAGGCGTATGCGCGGCACGGTGCCGAAACCACTGCCACCGGCCCTCTCTTTAGCGAGGCTGAAGCAAAGGAGCGAATTGAAGCGATGCGCAACGCCATTCAGGAAACCCAAGACGCATTGGAAAAATTGGACAAAGGATCGCCCTGGGATAAAGACACGAAAGTCAGCGACGATTTTCTGACGCCGCTTTTTAAAAATTATTTTAAAAAACTGAATCTCCCAAACATTATGGAGAAGAAAAACTTTTATGAGCTGGCTTATTTTGTCGATCCCGAAAAACTCGATCCTGAAATTAAAAATGTGCTCGACGCTATCGTTCAAGTCGCAGAATCGGCCAGGCCAATCGAAGATCTTTCGGATTAAAATGCACAGGTAAAATGGAAAAGCTTGATGGTTGGATAATAACTTAAAAAATAGGACAGGATGATGTTAGCACGAAAAACGATTCGCGTTTTACTTCTCTCTTTTATACTCCTGACTTCTGCCTCCGCTCAGGACAAATTCGATGGCGAAAAAGCTTTCAGTTATATTCGGACGCTTTGCCAGCCCCAATTCGACGCTCGCAAAACCGGCCTCCCCGGCGCTCGAAAGGCGGCAGAGTGGATCGCTTCGCAATTTCAAAGCTGGGGATTGCAGCCTGGGGGTGACAACGGCACGTTCATCCAGCACTATCCGATGATCGTCACCCAGCAGCGCAAGCCAGCCCAGCTCAAATTGAAGACCGGCCCCTTCGCCCCCATCACCTATCAGGATGAAAACGACTTTCATCTCTATTTCAACTCTGGCTCGGGCAAAGTGACCAGCGAGGTCGTGTTCGTTGGATTCGGCATTTCTGAGCCACAGAAGGGTCGGGACGATTACGCCGGCATCGATGTGGCTGGCAAAATCATCCTGATCTACCGCGGTACCCCAAGCGACGGTCAGGACTGGTCTGCGGAAAACGAACGGGATTATAAAATGCAGCAAGCCACCCGACATGGTGCTGCTGCCCTGCTCATGTTGGAGCGGGATTGGGCGATCCGCGGCGGCACCATTCACGAAGAGGGCTATAATCCTCGCATGCCATCAATCAGCATCTCGAAGAAGGTGGCGCTCGATATTTTTCGCGGCACGTATCGCCAACTCGATCATGTGATCCGCGATCTGGCAAAAAAGCCCTGCTCCTTCGCCACTGGGAAGATCATGACGGTCGAAACCCAGGTCGACAAAATCGAGCCGGGGATCGGCGAGAATGTCATCGGTATTCTGCCCGGCACTGATCCGACATTTAAAGACGAATTCATTGTTATCGGCGCGCACATGGATCATAATGGGATGGCGGCCTCAGGATTCGGCTATTTCGGCGCAGACGATAATGCCTCAGGCACCGCCACGGTGATGGAACTGGCCCGCATCTTTGCCAGCCGACGATCGGAACTGAAACGGTCGCTGGTGTTCATCGCTTTCGGTGGCGAGGAACAGGGATTGCGCGGCTCAAAATTTTTCGCTGCCAACCCCACCGTTCCAGCGGAGAAGATCTGCCTGATGATCAATTTCGACATGGTGGGCCAGGGCAATGGTGGCGCTGGCTTCGGCGGCAGAAACTATTTTCCGCAGATGATCAATGAAGTGATGGCTTCGCTATCCGATTCGGCGCTGAAAAAGCTCTCTGTCGGCCGATCTGGTGGCATGTGGGGCTCCGACCACGCCCACTTCATCGAACAGGGCATCCCGGATTTCACGTTTTATTCGACCGGAGATCATCCCTTCTATCATCAGATCGAAGATGGCCCCAGCCAGATTAATCGCCAATCGCTGCAATTCGTCGGCGATCGCGCCAGCGAGCTGCTGACGAAATTTGCCAATCATCCCACCAGTCTGCTGTTTGATGGGAACCGGCAGGGGCGCACGTTTCTCATGTTTGGCGATCAGATGGATTTTGCGCTAGCGCGCAACCAGGAATTCAAGGACGAATCGGAATTGAAGCAATGGCTGCAGCAGCAAATTGATCGCGGGATCAGCGCCGTGGTGTTGCCGCTCACAGGCCGTCTTTTTTCCCAACCGGAGAACCATTATCGCAGCATCGATGAAATGAACCAGTGGATCAAAAGCAATAATCGGCTGGCCCTTCGATATCAAAACGGCAATTCGCTGAGCCAGGCGAAAAGTGAAGGCAAAATGGCCGTTGCCACTGGGGCAATCGGCAGCCAGCTCTTTCTACGCGACCTGGGAGCACTCCGGAATTTATCAAAGCTGGGGTTATCTTTTTTGTGCCTGAATGAAAAATCGGACCCCATATTCGAAGGCAACAAGCTGAGCGACTTTGGGCAGGATGTGATAAAAATCTGTCAGGACGAACATATCGTCCTGGTCTGGCAGATCGAGCATCGGGAGTTGCTGTCGAACTTGTTCCGAAATTTCAGCGGCAAAGTGATCATCCAGAAAACTGCGCCGATGACCGCTGCGACCATGGATGAACTGAAAGCACTGGCGCAGCAGCAAAACGCTTTGTTCTGGATCCAGTGCCATCCCAATTGCTCACCCGATCAGCTCTCGGAATGGATGGACGCGGTGGGCATTCAAAAACTGCATTTCTCGATTCTGCCGATTAATGGCAGCGATGAACCTTCGGGCATTGATTGGCAAATGCGCCTGGTTCAGGGCTTGTATGAAACCCGAATGCAGCGCCATGGCCGAAACGAGACCTATAAAGAAATGGTGAAGGTGCTGGGAGAAAATTTGAGGAATTTTTTGAAGTGATCTGCCGAGCATAATCTAAGTCACTGTGAACCGAAATGCCTTTTGACCGCGAATGACGCCAATGCAGCTAATTTCGCGAGTTCATCACGGAATCGCTTTGGTGCAACTGGACAACATTCGTGAAATTTGCGATCAAAGAACAAAGACAAGTAAGATCAAAAGAGGGCTTTTTAAATTTCAATCCAAAATTCATTCGGAGAATGGCTATGGAAATTTACCGGGATCCATCACAACCTCTCGACAAACGAACATATGACTTGCTGTCCCGCATGACGTTGGACGAAAAAATCGCGCAACTGCAATCGGTTTGGGGCTATTCCTTGATGAAGGATCGTCGGACGTTCGTCGCCGAAAAGGCGCGGAAATTGTTGAAGCACGGTATTGGTCAGATCACGCGACCGGCTGGGGGTACGGATCTGGAGTATGCCCAGGTTGCTGAGTTCGTGAATCAGGTGCAGCGGTTTTTGATTGAGGAGACACGCCTGGGCATTCCCGCGATATTGCATGAGGAGTGCCTTACTGGATGGCAGGCCAAAGGCGCCACCATTTTTCCGCAGGCCATTGGCCTGGCCAGCACCTGGGAGCCAGAGCTGATCGAAACGATGACCAAAACGATTCGCACCCAGCTCAAGGCAATCAATGCCCATCAAGGGTTGGCGCCGGTGCTGGATGTGGCGCGCGATCCTCGCTGGGGCCGCACTGAAGAGACGTATGGTGAGGATCCGTACCTGGTGGCAGCCATGGGAGCAGCTTACATTAATGGCTTGCAGGGCGACGATCTACCCAGTGGAATTGCGGCAACGGCAAAGCACTTTGCCGGATATAGCGCCTCGCAAGGGGGACTCAATTGGGCACCAGCGCTGATCCCAACGCGAGAATTGCTCGATGTCTATCTATTCCCGTTTGAGGTTGCAGTTCGTGAGGCCAATGTTCTAGCCATCATGAACGCCTATCACGAGCTTGATGGCATCCCTTGCGGCGCCAATCGATGGCTACTGACCGATATTCTGCGCCATCAATGGGGCTTCGACGGCATCGTGGTATCGGACTACGAGGCCATTAATATGCTATGCGAATATCACCATGTGGCCAAAGACAAGCTCGAGGCGGCGCGCCTGGCATTGGAGGCCGGAATCGATATCGAACTGCCAGAAGTGGATTGCTATAATAAAGGCCTTAAAACAGCGGTGGAAAAAGGATTGATCCCTGAAACACTTGTCGATAGAGCGGTAGCCAGAATTTTGCGCCTGAAGTTTGCTCTTGGCATTTTTGAGAATCCGTATATTGAACGAATCAATAACGGGCCATTGGAACAACCAATGCATCGAAAATTCGCTCTGGAGTTAGCCCGAAAATCCATCGTGCTGCTCAAAAACAAGGGTGACCTTCTGCCCTTGAAAAAGAATCTGAACAAGCTGGCCGTGATCGGTCCTAACGCGGATAGCTGGCGCAATCTCCTGGGAGACTATAGTTTTCCCACCATTGTTGAACTGCGCGAGATGATGAAAGCATCGGAAAAAGGGAAAAAATTCGATCTGGATGCCATTCCCAATCCCACAGTCCAGGTGGTTACCATATTGGAGGGGATAAAAGCGAAATTGACGGAGGCGACTGAGCTATTATTTGCGAGCGGCTGTTCTGTGATGGGCGATTCAACGGAGGGCTTTGATTCGGCCATAGCGGCCGCCCGAGAAGCGGAGGTGGCTATTGTCGTCGTTGGTGGAAAATCGGGTTTTGTTCCAGGCTGCACGTCTGGGGAAGAACGGGATCGCGCGGAGTTAAACTTGCCAGGGGTACAACGCGAGCTGGTCAAGGCGATCCACGCGACGGGAACCCCAGTGGTCCTGGTGCTGGTTAACGGAAGGCCATATACATTGGAATGGGAGGCTCAGCATATTCCAGCGATCATTGAAGCTTGGCTTCCTGGAGAGGAAGGTGGCAATGCTATCGCCGATGTCTTGTTCGGCGATTTTAATCCTGGTGGCAAGCTACCGATGACTTTTCCAGCGAAATTGGGCCAAATCCCCATCTACTCCCGTCATAAGCCATCTGCGCGTCGTTCCCATCTCTGGATCGATTATGTGGATGCCAGCTCCCAGCCCCTGTTTCCGTTCGGCCATGGTTTGAGCTACACCAAATTTAAGTATAGCCAGCTCAAAATAAGCCCCAAAGAGGTTCCCAGCGCCGGGAAAGTGATGATCTCATTGGAGGTGCAGAACACTGGCCCAGTCAAAGGAGATGAGGTGGTGCAACTGTATATTCATGATCTTGTTGCTTCGGTCACTCGGCCAGTGAAAGAGCTGAAGGGCTTCAAGCGAATCGAATTAGAACCAGGCCAGAAACAGAAAGTGCAATTTGAACTGTCTACTGATCTATTGGCATATTATGACTCTGATCTGAAACTGGTGGTCGAACCGGGCGAGTTCGAAGTGATGCTCGGAAGTTCATCAGAAGATATTCGGTTGACTGGCACATTTGAAGTTGTGGGAGAAAAACGGTTCATTTATGGGAGACGGGAATATTTTTCAATTGTGAGATAAGCGATTGAAAGAAAGTGGGGTGAAGGTTGGGAATGTTAGTTGAACTCACCCCAGCTCCCTTTCTTGGCAAGAGAGGGGGAGGGGGATTGGAAAAGGAGACAAAACTGTGATGACATGAATACTGGCGAACATCTTGATGACAACCGAAATCGTCCCTTGCGAAAATTTCACGTCTTCAAAAAGTGGGCCCAGCAGCAAACGCGAAAGGGAAATTTATGTCCATTAAAGCCAAGCTTACGGTATTTGATACGACGATGATTGTGGTGAGTCTGGTGATTGGCATCGGGATTTTTCGGACGCCGGCCATGGTGGCTGCTGCTACGAGGATGCCTCTTTTGTTCTTTCTGGCCTGGATCCTCGGCGGGTTGATCAGTTTGTGCGGCGCGCTCACCTTCGCGGAAATCGGCTCGCGCTTCACCCGACCAGGCGCGTATTATGAAGTTGTTGCTGATTGCTACCATTCTTCATTGGCCTTTATGTTGAATTGGGCCAACTTGCTAATCATCGGCGGAGCTGGTGCAGCAGCCGTGTCCATGATCGGCGCCGAATATCTGGTCCCCATTATTTTCCCGAAGGAATTGCAGACACCAACCACCATCCAATTTACCGCTGCTGCTGCCATCGCTGTGCTGTTCACGATTAATTTCCTTGGCATCAAAATGGGGGCCAGGACCCAAAATGTGCTCACTATAATAAAAATTGCCATGATCTCAGCCATTATTATTGCAGCTTTTTCCTTTAAAACAAATGGCCATATACTGAATAGCTTCGCAATTGATCCCCCGAACGCCCATAGGCCGTTCTATTGGGCGCTGGGCATTGGCCTGATCTCGGTGTTCTATACCTATGGTGGCTATCAGGGCACGATCAATTTCGGCGGGGATGTTCAACAGCCCAAGCGCAATATTCCCCTGGCTATCTTTTTTGGGATCGCAATTATCATCACACTCTATCTATTGACCAATTTCGCTTACTATCGAGTGCTGGGAATTGATGGGATGATCGCTGCCAAACTGGTTGCCGCCGAAGTGGCTCGACATTGCTTTGGGAACGCTGGCTACGTTCTCGTTTCTCTGGCCATTTTTCTATCGGCATTCGGATTCTTAAATGTGAATATGATGCAAACCCCACGCGCTTACTATGCCATGGCCGAAGACCGCGTGCTCCCCAGCATTTTCAAACAGGTCAATGCCAAAACCCAGACCCAAGAATTCAGCCTCATCTTCTATTGCGCCACGATCCTGCTCTCGATCTTTCTCTTGGGCACATTTGAGAAATTGGTCAATTACGTCATGTTTCTCGATAGCCTGAACCTGGCCATCGTTGCAGCGACGATCTTTGTGCTCCGCCATCGTGCTAAAAACACGCCAGATGAATCCCAATATCGCGTGCCGCTTTATCCAATTGTCCCAGCGATCTTCGTGATCTTTCTGCTCAGCGTCTCCGTCAATGTATTGCTCACGGAGACCAAACCGGCTCTTTTTGGCTCAATTATTTTCGCTTTGGGATTGCCTATCTTCTGGGTCATGCGCAAAATTTACCCGCGGCAGAACAACCAAATTTCGCAAACCGAAAATTAAACCCAAAATTGCGCATGACTGGCAATCGCCCTCGAGACAATTCAATCGAAAGGAGGCGCTACTCAATTGTTTTGGATCTTTTTATGCTCTGGTTCTCGATGCAACATTTCATTGGCAGAGGGAGATGTCATGCCTCAGTACCCAAGCATGCCTATTCAGCTTTGACTTGAATAATGGGTTTGAAAGAATGCCTCCTTTCGCAGCAGCGACTTGAACCAATTGAATTCCGCATGGTGCCACAATTACCGAGTCGGGAATTCGCACAATGTTCTTTATGAAACCAGAGGCACGGCTTGAAAAATACGCCCCAACCTGCGCTAACAGCAGTGGGGCGTATAATCGGAGGTGTAATGAAATGAGAATACAGAGAAGCTTGGTTCCGTACGAACGACGTCATTAATCTCGGAGCACGAATGTTACTTTCATCGTGACGCGGTATTCGGTTATTTTATTGTCCTGGACGATAACCTTCTGCTCCTTGATCCAGGCGCCTTGGACGTTTTCGAGCGTTTTGGCAGCCCGCTCGATCCCTACCCGAATGGCATCCTCAAAACTGTTCGGCGAAGACGCCGAAATTTCTGTTACTCTGGCGACGGACATCTTTTTCCTCCCTGGTTATTTGGTTTCATAATTCGTGCATTAAATTTTTTCTGTGCTTCATGGTCACCATCATGGTTGTTTGGCGTACGCGACTTACCACATTTTCCCCAGACCAGGAAATCATTTCTGAGGGAAGTCAATCCAGTGGAAGCCGCTTTCAAATTCTTTGTTTTGGTGCGAATATCCCACTTCACGCCGGAAGAAAATGGCAGATAATCGTGGCATCAATTGAATTGAACCACCGCCATCACTGGGAAATGATCGCTGGGATATTTGCCTTCGACTTGATCATGAAGAATCCGAATGTCTTTGAAAGCAAAGTGAGGGGTAGCCAGAATCCAATCAATGCCATCGCCAGAACGATCACCTTTGAAGCCATTGAACGTCCCTGCGCCACGTTCTGACCTGCCCAAGGCCTTCCAAAGATCAATAAAATTGCCTCTCGCGCTCACAGAATCGAGTTGCCCGCAAAACAGTTGATGGGCCCATGCGCTTGGTGCCAAATTGAAATCTCCCATCAGAATTGTGGGCAGATCATAGCCAATTTCCCGCCAGCGATTCAGGAGGAGCTTGCTCGCATTCGTCACATAAGGTTCCCCCCAATGGAAATGCGTGTTCATGACCAGCAACATGCGTTGGTTGGATTTCATTCGCAACATTCCCCAGGTGGTGATGCGCGGGAGGGTATTGCCCCAAGTCATGCTCCCAGGGATCTCAGGCGTATCGCTATGCCAAAACGTGCCCTGATTAATGAGCTGGAATTTAGTCGTATCATAGAAAACCTTACATGACTCTCCTGAAAAGCTTTCATGCGGTCGATCGGCTAATTCGACGCCGTGGTAACGGCCCAGGCCAAAAGCCAGCCAGTCTGGAAACGCAGAGGCAATCGCCTCGATTTGAAACGGAAGCGCTTCCTGTACCCCAAGGATATGCGGGTGATATTTTTGGAGCACTTTGATGCAGCGCAATTGGCGGGAGGGCCAGGAATTTTCTCCGTCATCCGCAGTGCCATATCGGATGTTAAATGTCATGATTCGGAGGTCTTCCTTGGTGGGATGGCATGATGCCAGTATCCATATTACCCAACTTGCCAGCAGGAGCAGCGGCATCAGCGCTCGAGAAGAAAGGGGGGAGATCTTCATCGCTTGAACCTTTCTTTCAACGGTTCACTTGGGGATTTGATACTTCTTGATTCGATAGCGCAAAGTATCCAGACTGATGCCGAGCAATTTAGCGGCGCGGGTCTGGTTCCCGCCAGTTTTGGTCAGGGCATCGATCAGTAATTGCTTTTCGATGTCGTCCAGCGAAAGGCCACTGTCCGGAAGCTGCACAATTTCGCTGGCACTAGGCCTTTTTTGTTCCTCGGACAAAATGATCTCATGGGCATCAATTTTATCGCGTTCCGCGAAGATCACCGCCCGCTCGATTACATTCCTTAGCTCCCGAACGTTGCCTGGCCAATGATGTCGGAGCAATCGCTCTTTCGCTGCAGCGGTTAACCCAGAGACCTTCTTTTTAAAATCAAAAGCAAAAAGTCGAATGAAATGATTGGCGATAATGATGATATCATTGCCCAACTCGCGCAGTGGTGGAAGCGTAAGGCTGACGACATTGATCCGAAAGAACAGATCCATTCGGAATTCGTTATTGGCGACGGCTTGTTTCAGGTCCTTATTTGTAGCGGCGATCACACGGATATTGACCCTCCGTTCCTGAGTGCTTCCCAACCGGCGAAATGTATGGCTTTCTAGGAACGACAAAAACTTGGCCTGCAGCGAAACTGGGAGCTCGCCGATCTCATCCAAAAAAAAGGTCCCCCCGTCTGCCTCCTCTAATAAACCTTTCTTACTGACGACCGCATTGGTAAAGGCCCCTTTCTCATGACCGAAGATCTCGGATTCCAATAGCGTGGCTGGGATCGAAGCACAATTCACCTCGACAAAGGGCGCATTGGACGCTAAGGAATGACGATGAATCGCTCGGGCAACCAGGTTCTTACCGGTGCCGCTTTCTCCGCACAACAAAATTGTGGTGTTACGGATCGGAGCAATCTTTTGGACAAAGCTTCTCACCTGGCCGATCTGTTCTGATTCGCCCAAAATCTCGCCAGATAGATTTCCTCCATAGCTGGACAGGCTGGCCTGAAGCATCTCGATCTCAAACCGTTGCTGTCGAATATATTGTTCCAGCGATGCCTCACTGGTGCTATCGGAAACAATTGTCAGCAAGTGATTCGGCGTATTGGGCAAGGAAAGGAGCGTCAAGTCGTAATAATGGAGCTGACCTCGGTCGGTGACCTTATTGATCTTTTTGAGCTGATAGCGCCGCTGTCGCTGCTTCAGCACCGCATCGACCTGGTCTTCGCTTCCGAACAACTCCGGAAAAATGTCCCAGATCGAACACCTACTGGTCAAAGATCGCTGCTGGATGATGGCTGGAAAATTCCGGCTGTATTGCTTGAGCATCAAATCGGGATCGAAAATCGCATAGCCGATGTGCTGTTCCCGCAAGATGGTTTCAATGAGATCTGCCACGGGCTATTCCGCTTCGATGAATAATTCTCCCAGTCGAACGAAAACCGTTTCGACATTCCGGTTTTGCTTCGCACTGGTTTGGATAAATGGTCTTCGATATGTCTTGCTAATCTGCAATAACTGTTCCATGATGTGATCGGTTGGTTCGATCAAGTCGATCTTATTGGCTACAAAAATCAGTTGGCTTCTTGGGTTGGTGTCCAAAAACGGATTCAAGAAACGATCGAGCTGGTCAAAGGTTTGGGCGCGAGTGACATCAAAAACCACCACCGCACCGTGTGCGCCATGAAAGTAATTCTTTATGATGTGATCGAATTTCTCGATGTGGGCGATATCCCATAAGATAAAATTGAATTGATAACTCGGATTCTGTCCAACAATGATGCTTTTCTTATGAATTTGTACCCCCAAAGTGGACTGATAGCTTTCTTGGAATTCATTATAGACAAATCGGCGTACCAGGCTGGTTTTTCCCACGCCAAACGAACCCAGCATGCAGATCTTCTTGCTTAAGGGAATGATCTGTTTCAATGGCTACCTCTTCAAAACAACATCAAAAGCAACCCTTCGGTTTTTTGCGCGGCCCATTTCCGTATCATTGCCGGCAATTGGATCCGCTTCCCCATAAAATTCCACTCCAATTCGCGCCGAATCAAGCCCATGCTGCATAAGGTACTCCGCCACCTGCTGGGCTCGCTGCTGTGAGAGCCTCAGATTATAGTCATGGGTAGCGGAATTATCCGAATAGCCCTTCACGATCAACCGCACATCTGGAATGGCGTTCATCATGGTTACGATGCTGTCCAAGCGACTTCGGTAGTGATCAGAGATAACCGCCTGATTCGCTGGGAAATGGATATAACATTGCGCCAGATAATCTTTCGTTCGTTGCACTGCCTGCCCGGCAAAGGTATCGATCTCCATGTTATTCACGATCACCTTTGCTTGGCTTATTTCGCTCACCAAGAATCCCAACTCTCGTTTAATTTTCTGGCTCGGCGCTGTCCCCTCGATAACAATTACTCCGGCATCGAACACCAGCTTTGGCGCTGCATCGCGGAATTCGGGGTGCTGAGCGATCCAGCGGTCGACGCGTTTTATCACATCCTGGGGGCGCAGGGAGCTATCCGCTTCACTGGGTACAGTGAGACTGGGATGCTTTAGCGGCTTGACCAAAAGAACAACCGCAACAACGACCGCCGCGATCAGCACCACCACCTTGAGCCAGCCCCAATTCAATTTGCGCAACGGCTTCGACTCTCGCTGCGGCGGAGACAGCGCCTCATATTTTTGGATAAAATGAGCGAATAACCGGGGCATTTCACCAAATTGGGTGATATCCCCATCAAAATAGCGTAGCGACCGATAAAATCGATTGTGTATTTTTCGATTGAGCTGCTGAATATCATCTTTTAGACCTGCCGGTTCGATGCCAGAGGTGACCAGCGCCAAATAGAAATAACTGGCGGGTTCAACGATAATGCTGAGATCGCCGTACTGAATCGCATTGAGGTCTTGCTTATGATCGGTAGAGAAAGCCTCTGCGACAAAATTGCGGATCGCGGTCAACATGCCGCTGATCAGCTCTTCATCCACCTTTGCTGCAGCGTTCGGAGCGGCGACATGGGACAATAACAAGCCGCTATCCTTATGGATCAGGAAGATCTGTTCAATTTTAAACGGGAGGGAATCTTTGAGGACCAATTCGCTCTCTGGCACACCAGTGATTTTGGCCTGAAGCCGTTTTTTGAAAAAGCTGCGGCGCAAGGTCTGCTCAATCCTTTGGTTAATACTTTCCACCAGCTTCTTCATAGCCTCTGCCACGGATTTGCGGATCGTCTTGCCGATGATCGGGTATAATGCATCCACCACATCATCTTTCGCCTCAGCGATTTGATGCGAGATGGCATCGCTCATCACTGGGGCCAATGCCGCAGCCATTTCCTGTTTCGAGCTGGCGATCTTCCGCTCCAATAGATCGGCAATCACCGGATCGAGCGATTCAATTAATGCTTCTTTATCAGAAATTTGTTTTCTGAGGCGCAGCAGCTCAGTTTCCAACTCCTGAAGTTTCAGTTCATCCTCTTGAAGCAATATTTTCCGCAACGCCTCAAGCGATCTGTCAGTTGATGATGGCATGGTATATCAGCTCTGCGTAATGCCAGTTTGTTTCACTTTCATGCCCCATTCGATAAAAGCCTGTCCAATTTGGCTCTTATCCACCTTAATTTGATCAAGCTGAGCAATTTTTTGCTCCAATTCCTGCTTGAGCCCCTCAATTACGGCGCGGGTTTGCTGCTGATCTGCCTGGGTGGCTCGCTGTTGTTCCATGCCCTCGGCCAATCGCTGATCGTGCTCGGTTTGCTTTTGTTCTAACAGTTCTACGCGATGTTGTAGCTCTTGGTACTGTTTGTGCAGCATCTCAAACTGTCGGTTATATTGCTCGATTTGATCGCCAAAGATGATCTCACGAATCTGCTCGATGCCACTGGCGATTTGTTTTTTTGGCGATCGCTCGTTTTGGGCCATTTCTACTCCTCCGCACCGCTTTCGGATAATAGCTGTTTCTGTTTACTTATCCAGTTCTTTTTAATATAAATATAAAAAAAATTATGATAAAAAGTCAAGCAAAATTATTGGCGCGCCGACCGTACCCATCTTCGCAAAGCAGCAGCGTGCCACCGTCGTTGCCCGCGAGGTCACCGCAAAATCGAGTCGTGCACGGCCCTATCGCTATGCTCGATGTCACGATCTGTCCCCTTTCTTTAAGAGCCAAATGATTGGTCATCCAGCTCCAATCGCACAACTGCCTGATATCGTTTGCTGCTGAGCCACGCCCGCCCGGGTCAAAGCGATTGGAGATAGGCCCGCATTTTTTGGACCATCTCTTTACTATGGGTCGCTTTGTTGGTTTCCATATCGATATAGGTAGCGGCCGGCATCATCGATACAATTCGCTTCAGATTCTCTGGCTCATGCAATGCATCTTTGGAAGCACCGAATATCAGTGTCGGATAGTGAATGGAAGGCAACAGCGGCCACGCTTGCCAGTGCCATAATTTCATCACCGCTTTCTTCAATTTCCAGGGATCGGCTGAATCGATATTGCCGCAATATTTCTGATATTGCTCATAATCGCTTTTCACATCGAGCCGAAACGTCTTTAAATACCACTTCACCACTGGCTTGATCAGCAAATAGAGTCGAGGCGGGAAGAAATAAATGATCACCTTGCCGAACCGTGGCACCCGAAACACCGCATTGGGGCCGACCAACACCAAACACAATGGGTCACGGTCCAGCAGGTGACAACATTCCAGGATAGCCGAGCCACCTAACGAACTGCCAAATAATATGTATTTGTGAGGCTGAAAATTGAAATATTGGACCAAGTGCGCAATATCCTGAGCAATATCCTCCACCCCATACTCGACCTTTCCTTGCACGCAAGAAGAGATTTTCTCCCGCGTTTCGACATAATAAACCGCAAAATCTTTTGTCATCTCTTGCAGCACCTGCTTCCAAGCAGAGATGAGGGTAATCCAGCCAGCAATCAGCATGACCGGTGGACGACCTTGGGGGTTCACTGGCAAGAAGGCGATGACCCGCAACGTGACATTGTCCGCAATGGGCACCCACATCTGTCGATATTCTGCCCCTGGAGCGCAATATTGAGATAAGTCTTCCATGTATGTCCTCTCTATGTATTTTTCGTTCAGAAGCAATCCCCTCGCCGGGATCTCGGAAGCCCCCTATCGGAGGCCTTCTCCCGCGTTCATTCGCTTGTACCATTTTTTGTTCTGCTTATAAATATTTTTGAACTCCTGGAACAAACGATCATACAGAGTTCGATTGGCTGGATTGGGCATAAAGGTGCGGTCGATTTTGATGTAGTTTTTGATGTCATGATAGGAAGGGATATATCCCAGGGCCATGCTGGCCAATAGCGCCATTCCTCTTGCGCCGGCCTGTTGCGGATCTTTCACCCGATTAATCTTTCGATTGGTGATATCGGCCATGATCTGGCACCAGATATTGCTTTTCGCCCCGCCGCCAATCATGTTCAACTGATCGACGGGTCGATATAGATTTTCGAGCGTCTCCATGGCCCAGCGAGTATTAAAGGCAATGCCTTCGAACACCGCGCGAATGATATGCTCGCGGGCATGATTAAGACCGACATTGAACAGCCCTGCCCGAACATAGTCGTCGTCTAATGGGCATCGCTCGCCAAACATCCACGGGGTGAAAATCAAACCTCCTGCCCCAGGCCCGGCTTGCTCCGCCAATTGATCCAACACCTGGTAGATTTCGGCGACCTTCCGCTCCTCGGTCAATTGGTCTTTATGATAAAGGACATTATTTTTGAGCCATTCCAAGCATACTCCGGCCGTCTCCTGGTGCGCCATGCCCAGATAGTATTTCTCAGGATACGTGCTCCCAATACACCCAGCATAATGGGCTAAATCGATCTTTCGTTTGGTGAAATGACCCGCTACCCAGCCGCTGGTACCCAGGCTGATGTGCAATTCTCCATCTTCAATGGCGCCAGAACCCAGGGCCGCCGCGCTTAAATCGCCAGCGCCATTGATCACTGCCGTACCAGGCAAAAGCCCAGTCCCTTCGGCTGCCTGCGGCGTAATATGCCCGACCACCGCCGCGCTGGACCTCACCTCTGGAAGCTGATCCATCCGAATCCCAGCCAGCCGGCATAATTTCGGATGCCATTGATTGCGATTCTTCCGCGTATCCAGCAGCCACCAGATCACCGCCACATCGACCGAGGTGACCATATTGCCAGTCAGCTGATAAATGATGAAATCCTTGGCATCCAGAAATTTGTACGTCTTAGAAAATAACTCGGGTTGATTGGCTTGCAGCCAGAGCATCTTGCCAATCTGATCTTTGCCAGTATGACCAGGACTCCCGCCGGTGATGATGAGAAATCTCAGCAGATGAAAAACATTGTATCCCAGAATTCGGGGCGGCGTCCACAGCCGCTCGCGAATAATGTCCGCCGATCGACTATCCAGCCAAGTCATGGACCGCATCAAAGGCACGCCAGCTCGATCGATCGGGATCAAATTCTGCATCTGCGACGAAAATGTGATCCCGACAATATCCTCCGGCTTGACCCCTGATCGCTCGATCACCGTCCGAGTCGTGTGACAAACGGCGCGCCACCAATCCATCGGGTCCTGCTCCGCATAGCCATGCTGCGGATGATAAATGGGATAGTCCGCCTTGGCAAGATCTACAATGTCACCATAGATAGAGATAAGAATCGCTTTGTCGCTGCTCGTCCCCATGTCATGCGAGACGATGTACTTGTCTGACATATTTTTTCCTCTCTCCTCCTCAAATTCTCTCAAACTTTTCGCTTTGGACAACTCTATTGGCCAAACCTTGTCTATTTCAGCTCCCCGACGAGGGAAACTGCCCATCCATAAAGCAACTTCCCAATGACCGAATGACGCATATCCGACCGTCCCCCAACAGATGTAATGGCCTCTTTCATCCCACGCTGGGATTGCAGGCATTGCATCTGAAGGAAATAATGACAAATCTTTTCATACCACTTAGTCAGATCAAGCCAAATCGTGTCATCCCGAACGGATCCAGCCGACAATTGGTTGCCCAAAGAGTGAGGAATCTGTTTATTTCAAGATTCGTAAGTAGCTGACAAACCAATTTTTCTCAGCCGGTCAGCGGATCAAAACGACACATATTTTTTAATAAGCTATAGCAACCTGACTGAGTAGAATTAATGATTCCTGTGATGTTCTATAAGCTTGTTACAAAACCACAGCCATAATTTTTTATGGAACTCTAAGCTCGGGGGATTGCCCTCCAATATGTCGTATAGGCTGATCCCAGTAGGATCCTCGGGGCGGAACCGATACGTGCGAGCGCGATCATACAGCATCGAAAACTCTGGATGAAACTGAACGCCCAGGACATTGGGATATCGATCATGTTCCAGTGCCTCAACGACCTTTCCGTCCAGGGATGTGGCAATGACCCTCATGCCTTTGCCGAGGCGACCCGCCATCTGATGATGCGCGCTAACGACCATGGGCTTATCCGTCGCGTCAAAGCCGAGCTCAGTGATAAATTTGCCATGTGGGTTCAATTTCAGCGGATGCATATTGTATCCGATCAGATTTTGCTCTGGAAAAAGCCTGCGATACGGGTTAGTATGCCAGCGATCTCGGCCCAGGCGAATCACATCTTCAACCGTCCGTTTCCCATAAACCTCAGACCAGATATCCTGCACCAATGTCCCACCAGTTCCAACATTGAGGCTCTGGCACCCTAGACAAATGCCCAGAATCGGAAACGACGGATCAGATTCAAGCAGTGGGATGAAGTCTTTATTTTGAGATCCCCCTAACAGATGAAAAATGAATGAGGTCTCCAGAAAACTCCGGTACGGCGTTTCGATCTCGGTGAGCAAATTGGTCTTTTCTCGATAAAGATAAGGCGGAATATCCGCGCCCCCGAAAAAGATGATGCCATCGGATTTTTCGAAGATGGTCTTGAATTCATCGGTTAGCGCGTTGTCACGATACAGCGCATCGCTACGGAGCTCACCCGTGAGCCGATGAAATTTCAGCCATTCGATACGATTTCGCTCTGCCCAATCCAAGCTGGCTTGATAATTGGTTCGCTCTTTCGCGTGAAAGACGCCGATCACCATCAAGTTATCGATGGGGATCAAACCGTTGGTCTTCAGCGCGATCAGATCATCTATGCTGCCCAGCGTCGGATAAAAAATGGTCAAACGGACCTGATCCGATTTCGCTTCAGCCGTGTCGAAAAAGCGTGGCTGCGCAACGGCCGAGCGAATCAGGGCTATTCCCAATAATAGGCCAATAAAGCCGAGCTTCCGGACTGCATCAGTTATCTTCATTTCTCGATCCCTGTTACGTTATTTGCTCCCCAAATCTCCATAGGACCATTCGACGTGTTCAGTTTCTGCAACACGCTGAACCGCCTGAGGGTCCAGAATCATCGTCCAAATAAAAACCAATCCGCCAGTTGATCTGCCAGCCGAGTTAGCATGGGCTCATTGCGATTGGTCAAAATGATGATAGAAAATCTCTTTTCAGGATAGCGCTGGATGATCGTTGCAAAACCGCAACTTTGGCCAGTGTGATGGTATCGTTTCACCCCTCGATATACGTCGATGCGCCAACCAAAGCCATAATCCAGAGCAGTCCCGTCATTTAGCTTTCCAGGGGTAAAGGCCTGCTGAAGCGTCTCAGTTCGCACCAGCCGTTCCGTGTACAAAGCCTGATCCCATTTGAATAAATCTTCAATCGATGAGTAGATTCCCCCGTCTCCTAATACTGCGCTGGTCAGACTCTGATCTTTGGGAACCAGTTGTCCATTTTCATTGGCATAACCATACGCCCGATGGCTGACCTCGGAAATGCCCCGCTCGTAAGCAACGGTATGGTTCATACGGAGCGGTTGGAAAATGTTTTCGGCTAAAAACTGAGCGAACCGCTGGCCGCTGACTTTTTCCACGATCATCGCCAAAACAGCATAGCCCGAGTTGCTATATCGATATTGACTCCCTGGTGGAAAATAGGTCGAGTCCTGCGCCATCATCATCTGGAGCACATCCTTGTCCAGCACTTGAATTGTCGCTGTATCTGGAATCAAGGACTCATAATCGATCAGCCCAGAAGTATGGGTTAACAGATGTCGAATGGTGATCTTTCGGCCATAGGCGGGAAAATCTGGGAAAATATCTGTCACAGGTTGATCGTACGACAGCAGTCCCCGCTGGTGAAGCATCATGATGCCCATTGCGGTAAATTGTTTGGTGAGTGAGGCCAGCCGGAAATTGGTTTGCTCGGTCACTGGGATGTTTCGTTCTACATCGGCCATGCCATAGCACCGCTTCAAGATGGGCTGACCATCTCGGATAATAAGCAAGGCAGCACCAGGGACATTTTTTCCGGCATAGATGGAGAAGAGTGAATCAACTTGATTTTTTAGAGGAACAGAACAATGGAGAAGCAACAAGCAAAGGTAGTAGATCGCAAAGGAGTACGGTTTTGCAAACCGCATGCGCGTTTTCCTCCTTCGAACGCTTTAAGGAACTCTTGGTCGCTTGATCAAAACGTGAACGATTGCACATCCGGATCCTGAATCAGTTGCTGTCGGGCTTGCTGATGGTTGCTTGGCGAACCGACCACCACCGCTGTACAGGTCATGAGATCCCCGGTTTTCTCTTGCTTAAAACTCCGAATGATCAGCCGATTGCGCTGAAATAGCTGCTGCAACTCGGTGGCTTTTTCATGGCTGAGGCGACAGACGATCTCGTAGGTCCGGGTTTCACGGGCCAGATCGATAATGTGCTCGAAACTGGGAAATAGCCACAGGATGATCAGGATGAACGCTACGGTCAAACCGGAGAGCACGAAGAATCCGCTGCCGATGCCCATGCCGATGGCGGCGGTAAGCCAGATCATGGCTGCGGTGGTTAGGCCGACAACGCGCCCCTTCTCGCGGAGGATCACACCAGCGCCCAGAAAACCAATGCCGCTCACCACGTTGGCAGCGATTCGAGGATCATTTTCGCCACCAATTTTAAAAGAGAACATGGTGAATAACGTCGCCCCGACGCAGATGAAAATGAGTGTCCGAAATCCAGCGGTTTTGTCGCGATATTCGCGCTCCGCCCCAATCAACGCCCCAGCCACAATGGCTGCCAGCAATTTCATGATATCGATGAGTTCTACGTTCATCGCCGCTCCCTCGCTATTCAGGCGAAAGGTAATCCCTGTGCCCGAATCGATTCATTGTCTTTAGTTTATTTTATCGCTGACCCTCATGAGGTGATTTCAATAGATCTCGAATGCTCAGCTTGCCTGTCTTCAATTGTCGATTTGCTTGGACCAATTTCTCACGGCTCGAAACTATGCATACGGCGCCCCGATGCCAGTTTTCCAACAGAAATTCAATCGTGGCGCGCTTCACCTGATGGACCGTCGCGGAGAGGATCTGTTCGAACTGCTGCTCACGGAATTGAGCCGTTTGCCCGGTGACATGCCGATGCAGCGCTTTTTGAGTGGCAATTTTCGGTCGAATCGGCTTCATATAATGTTTGGCAGCGCCGATAATTGCCCGGTCGATATCCGTTTGGGTCCAATCGGCATGCTGCACATAGTGCATAAGGTTTTCGAACACCTGAAGCGTTCGCGCCACATGGGGATCGCGATACGACGCCAGTTCGAACTCCTGATCCAGCCCATCATAGCTGGCCCAAGCGCCGTAAGCATTGCCTTTGAATCGAATTTCGTTCAACATGTACTCCGATGAGATGATCCGTGCGCCCAATTTCAAATAGCTTGCCTCTGGATGCGAAATATGCCAACCGGGAATGACCTGAGCACAATAGGCCACATGCATAGGGCTGGCCAATCCCTCCCGCGGTGGCTGCTGATATGGGACGAAATCCAGGGGCGAAGGCGAAATGGGCTGATCATGCATCTCCCGAATCCATGAGCTCAGATGCTGTCGCACTCGCTCTACAACCCGCTCGGAACCGGTGATGCTCGCGGTGAACCGTCGTGGATTGAGGATGTAATTGCGGATGGCTTCGATCTGCTCGGTCAGTTCGGCATAGCGACGATCAAAATCGGCGACCAATTGCTCGGTTAACGCCAACTGCGGCAAGCCATGAACGGTTTCTGCCAGAAATCCTTCAGGAGAAAGACCGCGAGCCGCATAGCGGCTGGCGGTGGAGGATCCATCATGAACCAATTCTGTCCGATAGTAGGCCATAGCTTGAACCACCACGTCTCGGAGCCGATCTTTATCCCGCGGATCGATCGCAAAAATTAAATCGCGCAATAATTCGAGCGCCGGGTCGATTTGATCGTCCAATGCTTTTAGGCTAAACCGCAATCCCCAAATGGAGCGTTGTGAATCAGCCGCATGGGTCGTAAAGTAGGGCCAACAGTTAATGCCCCCAGTATATGCAGCCACGCGACCTGCAATCTGTTCGTAATTCATGCCGGCCGCGCCCAGCTTATGAATCGCATCAGCGTAGCGGGGCAAATATGGCCACAGCTCCTGCGGCAGCCCGGTCAAATTAAAATCCAGATAAAGATAATTGACACCATTCGAAAACACGTTATTCACCAGCAAATCCACCCCATGCGGAAGCTGCTCGATGGTCGTTGGGATATGTTTGGGCTGTCGCGGAATGTCACTCACCTTCAATTGTGGCAGAGTCGCCAACGCCTCCGGTGAATTGGGTGTACTGGATTCTCGCTCCAAACGCTTTGCCTCTCTGGCGATCTTTTTCAACTGGTCGTCATGAAATTGGCTCCGAATCTGCTTCATTCGCTCCGCGAATACCGCTTCCTCTCGCGCTTGCACCTCCTTGTCTGGGGCCATCACGCAAATCAACCGATGGTGATTCATGAGCAATCGTTCCTGAATCAGCTGATTGAACATGGCCGGATTCGCCTGATATTGCTTTTGGCAGGTGGCTAAATGTTCGTTCATTCGAACGAACGTCAATGGATCAGCCCCATGGATCCAGACGTTCACCACTCGCTCCATTAGGTGTAACGGATACGAGGGTAAGATTTCTCGATAATGATAGGCGGCCTGTTGAAATGCCGCTAAGACCCGATTTCGCTCGAACTGGCTTTGGGCTAATTGGGCGAGCGTATCAAATACCAATCGTTCAAATTGATCCGCGCGATCTGGCTCGGTTCCTTTCAGCCCAATGCTAAAGACCGATTCCAAGCCCACCGTTCGAAAGCCTGAAAAAATGAGGTCCTGGCCCAATTTCGAGTCGATAATCGTCTTCTTCAGCGGTGCCGCCTCATTGCCCAATAAAATATTGCTTAAAATATAGAGCCGAGCCACGTCCAGGGCATCAATGCCGCTGCCCACCAGCCAATTGATCACCACATAAGTTTTGTCCGATTTGGACTCCTCAGCCCCAATGGGATAAAAATCGAGCATTTTTCGCGGCGCATTCCAGCGCGGTTGCATGGCAATTCGCGGTTGTACCTCCTGGCGCTCGAATGCGTCGAGCTTGTCCGTTAAAAAAATCAAGTATTCCTCGGTGGGGATATCCCCATACATAAAAAAGTAGGCATTGCTCGGATGATAGTAGGTATCAAAAAATCGTTTGAAATCCTCATAGGTCAGGTTCGGAATGCTTTCAGGATCGCCCCCGGACTCGCGGCCGTAGATCGAATCCGGAAATAAGGCGCGGCTCATCGTCCGGTACAGTCGGGATTCGGGATCGGAGAACTCGCCCTTCATTTCATTATAGACAACCCCGTTCACGGTCAATTCTCCAGTCGGTTGGCGAGGATTTTTCGGCACGAGATGATGCGCCTCGCGGCGAAAAGTCTGTTCGGTGAACAATGGATGAAACACCGCATCAAAATAAACCTCAGCCAGATTGAATAGGTCCTGTTTCACATTGCTGGCTACCGGATAATAGGTGCAATCCCATCCAGTCATGGCATTGATGAACGTGGCCATGCTCATTTTCACCATCTCGAAAAATGGATCACGGACCGGATATTTTTTCGACCCGCTTAACACCGAATGCTCGATGATGTGCGGCACCCCTGTGTCGTCTGGCGGCGGAGTCGGAAGATTGATAGAAAACAGGTTTTCCGAATCATTGGCGTGCAGATGCAAAAGCCGAGCGCCAGTCTTGATGTGCTCGAGCTGAATGGCTGTGAAATCGAGTTCCGCAAATGGCGTAATGTTGGTGACGCGAAATCCATTGATCTGATCATGGATTTTGAAGCGGACTTTTACATGGGTCATGGCTGAGGCTCCTGATATTGTGGCTGAATGCCAAATTGGGTTAACACTTGCTCCGTCGGAATGCCGTTTTGGTCATAGCCGCGAAGCTGATAATATGTATCCAGCATCTTATCAAGCGGCACAGTGCGCTGGGCTGGATCGTTGCGCCGCGGTTCTTTGAGGAATCGAGCGGGCAGAGTATCGTCTTTGCGCGAAATGCCCTCCCGCGTGTTCATATATCGCTCCAATAGGTGAATACGGTGGCCGATGGTAAGAAATTGCTTCGGGGTCATCTTGATCCCTGTGACAGATTCATAATATTGACAGAACACGCGCAGATCCATAAATTTTTTCGCCAGCCACGGAAAAGACTGCATGACGAATCTCAGGATCGGTGTCGGGGTGTATTTTATAATCGCCGGCTCCATTAAAAATGCCCAAGTGGTGAACAGGCAAATATGCAGAGAATTGACCCCATTGTAAATCGCCTCGAACAACGTGACGTAGTCTGCCCGGGCGCGCGTGGAATATGGGTTTAAATAATTCAAGAACACTTCCAGCGCAAAAGTTGTCGCCGAGAGATGACAGGGACCGCGATTCGCCACCGCATAGGAAAGCCCTTGGCCCCAGGAGCCTCTGGGGTCATACGCTGGGAACTCCATCCCTTTCACTTGCATGGCGAACTCTTTTCCGCCGTATTTCTCGGACAACCACCGCGTACCATTCGCCAGCTCGGCGCCAAAGCGTCGACGATAGGCAATGTCTTCGATGGTTTCCGCAATGCCGTCAGGCGATCCAAATTTCAAATTCGTTGCCAACAATCCCCGCTCGCCTGCCTCCATCGCAAAGGCCAGGGTCGATCCCGTCGAAATGGTATCCAGCCCCAATCGGCCGCACTGATCGTTCCAGCGACTGATCCAATCCGTATCGTAAATGCCCAAATTCGGCCCCAGCATGGCCGTGGTTTCATATTCTGGAATTTTGCGAACCGCGCCATCTGGGTAGTTTCCTTTGTGGCCGCATAAAATTGAACATGGCACGCAGGTGTACGGCCTTGTCTTATACTTGGCCTCCATCGCTTCCCCGGTCACGTGGTCGACCAGTTCATGATCCCCATAGCGAAAATTTTCCACAGGGACAATATTGCCGCGCTGGCAGAATTTGAAATTGGCAGCCGTACCATAGTTGCGATAGAGCCGGCCGGTAATCAAATTAGCGTTGATCTGCCTCACCGCTTTCTGATGGACCTTTTGGAAGAGCCGAATATTTTTGGGCACGATTTTGAACTTGCCGCCTCTCGCGACGATGGCTTTCAGCCATTTGGCACCCATCACCGCGCCGATTCCGCCGCGGCCAAGATAACGACTCCCAGAACGCACATTGGCGAACCAGACTCGATTTTCTCCGGCCGGGCCAATGACCAGTGCGCCATCCTTCTTGTCAAGCTTCAAAGCGTGGTGAGTCTCCTCGGTATCCTTGCCCCAGAGTTCGGTCGCATCACAGAACTGAACGCCATCGCTGGTAACTTCCAGATAGCAAGGACCATCCGCCTTTCCCCTGACCAACAAACCATCGTAACCCGCCGTTTTGACCGCCATGCCAAACGGCCCTCCACACGAGGACGACATCAAAATTCCAGTCAACGGGGATTTGGTGAGCGCCACAAATCGACCACTGCACGTCGCACCTGTCCCCATGATCACCCCCATCATCAGAGCAATGATGTTCTCCTCGCCAAGCGGATCAGCACCCGGACGCAATCGGTCATACAGCAGTTTTAACCCAAGTCCTTTTCCGCCCATATAAAGCTGACGGTCCTGGTCAGTGACTTGAATCTCAGTAATTTGTTTCGTCGATAGATCGATTTCGAGAACTCGGTTGCTGGTGCCGATAATTTCTGCCACATTCAACTCCGCTAATTAATTCACAGGGTTACCAAGGCTCTCATTGAACGAATATCAGCCTATCATGATGGATTGTCATTTTAGTTCACCTGAGATCCTCCTTTGTGAGCGCGTCGTTCAAAAACGATTTAATGTGGTCAAAAATATAGCACAAAATTTTTTAATTCGCAATATTCAATTTAAGCAATACCTTTCCCATCCATCTGCAACGATCCATCCGTTCCAGCGATCCTACAAGAGCGCCTGCTCCAGTTGGATCCGTGCGCGGATGGGCAATTGGCGATAGTCTCTCACCTGGTAGCGACAGCTATCCACATCGATGATCACAATCAATCCATCATCTCGAATCATGACATTTTCCTTTGCATCCTGAACCATAAAACGCTTCTTCCCTCGATCCGTCATCACTTCCCATTGATCCACGCCGTACTTGGAGGTGATCTTTTGGATATCTAAAATCTGAGGACAAAAATATCGTAACTGGATCTCCCGTTCAACAAAGGATCGCTGACTTGGGGATAGATCGCTGAGCCGTTTGATCATGCCAAGCTGTTCTCTGGTTCCATTTTTTTCCACCAAGAGTGCAACATAGCCATGCGGATGGGACAACGGAAATAGTGGCACGCAGGTGATCGGCTCATGGATTTTTCCATTTGGCAAAATCAGCCTTAACCATCCGCCATCGTGCTGTTCAAATCTCAGTTTCTTTGGTTCCAAGATCTTGATCATCTATCCGCTCACTGCTACTATTTTAGAGAGTTGTCGCTGCATCGAAACAAGGTGATAGAACATTCCTTTCAGTTCCATAAGCTGTTTATGGGTGCCCACCTCGACCAATCGGCCATCATCAATGACGAATAGGCGGTCGCAGTTGCGCAAAGTCGACAGTCGATGAGCGATGGCGATGGTCGTACGGCCACGGGTTAATCGCCGGAGGGCTTCCTGAATTTTCTTCTCGGTCTCCGTGTCCAACGATGAGGTTGCCTCATCGAGAATGAGGATCCGTGGATTGCGCAAAATGGCCCGGGCAATGGCAATGCGTTGCTTTTCCCCACCCGACAAGCGATTGCCGCGTTCGCCCACCTCAGTATCATAGCCATCTGGCTTGTTAATAATAAATTCATGGGCATAAGCCGCCATTGCTGCCTCGATCACCTCCTCGATGCTCGCATCCGGCTTCGCGTAGGCGATGTTTTCGAAGATCGTCCCATTGAATAAAAAGGTATCCTGCAACACCACACCAATCTGCTGGCGCAGGTCATGGTACTTGATCTCCCGAATGTCGTGGCCATCCACCAAAATCGCACCCTTGTTCACATCATACAAACGACAGATCAGATTGATAATCGTGCTTTTCCCCGCACCGCTTTTTCCCACCAACCCAACCACTTCATTGGCCTGGATGGTGAAACTCATGTCCTTGATCACTGGCTTATAGGGATCATACCCAAAGGTGACATTCTGAAACTCAATGGTCCCTGCCATCTCTGGTATTGATACCGCATGGGGGACGTCTTTTACCTGAATCTCAGTATCGATCACATCGAACACCCGCTCTGCAGCGCTGAGCGAGCTGGTGATCAGTTGGACCATCCGAAGCAGATACAATACCGGTCGATAGAACATGGCTAAATAGCCAGAATACGCCACGACATCGCCCAGGCTCATCTGTCCAGCCACAATGTATGTTCCTCCAACGAACCAGATGATAATCGAACCGAGCATGATCAGGAATTGAAAAATGGGCGAATAGAGGCTCCATTTGACCTCGAGATCAATGCCGGCATTGCGAAAATCAATGCTCTTTCGATCGAACTTCTTAATCTCCTCTTTTTCCTGCCCGAATGCTTTGATGACGCGGATGCCAGACAACGAATCATTGATCAGCGCGCTCAATCGAGATCGACGGTGATAGAATCTTCGAAAATACAAATAAATTTTGAAATAGATTTTTTTCAAAAAGATGACGGTAGCGGCGATAGGAATGATGACAAATAGGGTAAGTTTCCAGCTTAGGATGAACAAAAAAATGCCCACGCCGATCAAAATGAGCAGGCTTTCCAGGGTTAGGGGAATAAAATCGACCAAGAAATGTTGCAGCTCGCGGGTATCCTGATTCACGCGAGCCATCAATGCGCCAGTTTGGTATTTGTCAAAGAAGGCCAATGAAAGTTGCTGGAGCTTGTCGTAAAGGGCGGCACGCACGTCGTAGACGGTTTTGTGTCCTACAACCCCGGTCAACCTCAGATGCAGGCTACTCAGCAGGGTTTGAGCCGCATAGGCCAACAGTAGTCCCATTGCCGCCAGCGGAATCCAATGGGCATTCTCGAACACTCCAGTCTGAGGATTCGGTTTGAGGATAAAATCAATGAATAGCTTACTCATGTACGGCGTGATCAGCCCAAAGCCGGTCCCAGCGATCAGTAACAAGAACAGGTAAACCAATCGGGTGCGGTATGGTCGCGTAAAGGCAAAAATGCGGCGCAACGTTTTCCATCGTTCCGTGCACCGCGGGCACTTTTTCAACTCTGGTGGAATGGGAAAACCACAGCGCTCGCATTTATTTTTGATTTCATCTTGGCTGGCTGCCAGCTCAAGAGGCTTGCCATCTATCATTAACTTGATCTGTTCCACCGCTCGAGTAAATTCAGCCTTTCTGGCAGCGGTGTAATGGATCAGTCGCAGCCGCTCATGATCGGAACGGATCTCGATCAACCCGCTCCCAGTCAAAGAAATCGCCTCAATGTTCCGAATGGATGATAACGGTCGTTCAACCAACAGTTTTGCGGAGCCATTTTCTATCCCAAAAATCATCAAATGCTGGTTTGTGACGATCATCCATTCTTCACCAAATTTTAATTCGTGGGTCAAATCCGAAGAAATGGCGACCTGAATGGTGTCATCGCGAAAATCGCTTTTAAGTCGTTCAAGAATGATAGCTGGTGGAGCTGCTGTTTTCATGTCCTGCTTTCAGATCCGCGGATTGGAAGATCGATGCGTTCCAATCCAATGACTTACTTAGCTGTTGAAATTATTGCGTCCAAAACGAAGGCTTAAATTACAACATTTGCGTTGCAATGTCAAGCAAAATTAATTTGCATGAAAAAAACAGATTGATCAAATAGCGGCCGTCCTTGATTCGAGGCCGCGCTGGTTCGATAGGTAATAGGTCATTGAGGAATGCTCCAAAAATAATTTTCATAATTCAAAAAAAGTGTTTGCAATTCAGCTTTTTTTATCGTATATTGTTTGCGTCAATTAGCTGTGCACTGTTGATCTGCTTTTCTTTCGAATCACATCTGGCTGTCATTCGCGGTCAGAAGGTAGCATAAGGAAGATCGCGGAGAATGGTGAATATCAAAAGCTATTCGAAGCGATTTTTTTTTGCCCGAAAAATTAGATCGGTGTACACAATCAGAAATATTTTTTTTGAGGAAATGTTCAATGGAAACAGGAACAGTCAAATGGTTTAACAGTTCAAAAGGATTTGGATTTATCAGCCGAGAACGTGGCGACGATGTGTTTGTTCATTACAAATCAATCGCGGGAACGGGCTACCGATCATTAGAGGAAGGCGATCGCGTGCAGTTCGAAGTCGGACAAGGCCCAAAAGGATTACAAGCCAATAACGTTTCAAAAATATAGCTTACTGAGTGAATCCAACAAACCCCAGCCAATATTTGGTTGGGGTTTTTTTATTTCATCTGAAATTTTAACATGGGCATACTTGCCAAAACCTGACCTTTACAGCACATGATACAACGACGAAAGCGCTAATGCCGTAATTCCTTTTGTGCATTGCCATGCTGCTTTTGTGACAAGACTGGATTGATTTTTTATTGCAAAGCTTCATATTGGAATTTGAGTTTCGCCCCATTTTATGCAGCAGCATGCGATCTCCAAAAAATCTCTTGCTCGCCACCAATGACCCAAAGCGATTACACCATCCAAAATACCATCCTCTTGCTATTGTTTGGACTCGCCGGGTTTGGACTCCCCGGCTCAATTAAAAATTCTCAGACGAATATTGAAATTTTCCTGTCGGCGAATACCATGCTTTTTTATTTTGCTGAGCTTCTGGCCGCAAAAAGCACCCAGCCACTCCCGACGATTCGAGTGGCCTGGCGGTCCTTCTGACGGTCAATTTGAATCATGTCGTTCAGGATCGGCATTTCAAGCGGCTACGTCTCGCGGCCACCAAAAAAAGGAGCGATTTCAGATGGCTTTGGCGGCTTGGTGAGCAAACTGACAACCACCAGCGAGACGACCGAGACCAGCAAAGCTGGATAGATGAGCGGGATCCCAAACGGATCGCCATTGGGATCGCCATACGGCACCATAATCGATGGCCAAATGAAACCCGCAATGTATAAGCCCAACGCGACCAGCGAACCACTGATAATGGAGACTAATCCACCGGCTCGCGTCGCGCGCCTCCACGCCAACGCAGCCAATAAGGATGGCGTGATCGCCACCCCGTAGATCGTGTAGGCGAAATAGCTCATCTCCAACACCGATTTCAATTTGGTGCACAATAAGTAGGCAACGACACCAATCGCCACGATGATGATCTTTTGCATGGCAACCATTTTCCGCTGATCAGCCTTTGGATTGATGAACTGCTGATAAATATCCCGCATGATATTGGTGGTCGGAGAAAGCAGGTAGTTCATTCCAGTGGAAATCACGACGGCACAGGCTGCCGCGATCAATAGGATGCCCACATACGGCGGCACGAGACTTTTCGCCGCCTGAATCACAATTGAAGCAGGATCCATTCCATGGGTGCGATCGCCCTCCAAAGATGCTTTGATCTGAGGCCAGAACTTTGCGGCAGCAAAAACCGCAATCACAACGACTACTGTTTCGACGAAGATCGTTCCAACCACCCAGAGCGACACCGCGGTTCGCGCATCTTTCGGCGTTTTCGCGCTGTAAAATTTCTGGTACATGCTCTGGACCCCCATGAGCAAGAGCATCGTCGCCAGAAAATAACTCACCGCCTTTAAAATCGGAAACTGACCAAACTGTTGATTGATCACTTTCAAATGATCCGCGGGAAGACTTTGCATCGCAGCAGCGCCTCCAGCATGATAGACAACCATCGGAGTGGCGATCAGGCAGGCAAGAACAATGATGATGCCATTGGGTAGATCGGTGTAGGCCACCGCAATCATGCCGGCCGTGGCGGTAAAAATGATCACAAACAATGCAGCGAGAAATTGGCCTGTTTCTACTGAAATTAGATGATCGGAAACAACGTTCAAGATATAGCCGCCCGCTTTGAATTGATAGCTGACGATGGCCGTAAAGCTGATGATCAGCGCGATGGCCCCGAACAACCGGGCGAATCGACCATAGCGGACCTCAAGAATATCGCCGATGGTGTATTTGCCAAAGGTTCGGATTTTCGCTGCCAGAAAGTAGATCACGATAATTCCCACCCAGGCGCCCGCTGGCAGCCATAGCGCGCTCCAACCAGCTTTGGCCGCAAATTCAGCCCCAGCTATAAATGTCCCGGAGCCGATCCAGGTGCAAATGAGCGTGAACACCATCACCCTGACGCTGAGCGAGCGACCCGCTACCATCATATCATCCTGATCCTTCACTTTTTTTGAGCGGATGAAATTAAACCCCATGAGGATGATAAGATAACCAAGGATAATAAATAACCATCGAAGCGCCGGCTTGAATACGATGCCATTGAGCACCCATCCGATCAAACCAGCACCCGCCAATGCGATTAACAAAGCATCCAGCCATTCATAGATGGCATGAGGCCTCAGATTCTGAAAATACTTGATCGAAATATAACAAGCCACCCAGATGAGAACCAAACCAATAAGCTGATTCGATGTGAGTTCCATTTTTCCTCCCAGGTTTGCTCCCCCATATTGTCCATTATGGCATATAGCAGAAAATAGGGTTCAGTGACAAGATGTTAGACCAAAGAAAAGTTCTTGACCTCCCCAGAAAAGATTTTCAACTTTTAGATTTTTCATTTCCTCTCCTAAGTATTCACCCTTTCTGGAGCTACGCTCAATAATTTCGCTTGCTCAATATGGAATTCAATTCGGCTGTCGTTCCTCAGCATCCAGGAATCTCTTTAGAAGCCCTCTTTAGATCATTTCAAAATAGAAATGCCTGTCCGCCAGTTGGCGATAGGCATTCCAATTCAGTCCGTTATTGGAGGTTTGCAATTGAAACCACATTGTGCCTGACCGACAATGCCACTTCTCCTTTAATTTAATTTGATCATTCCGAGCGAACAGTTTGAGTGAAAACGCCTGATTTGACTGTCATTTCGAACGGCTCCGGCAACCAACTGGCAAGCGGAGGGGTAAGCCATCCCCTCTCACAACAACATGGTGCATTAGCTCGATTCCTCGCTTCGATGAGAATCACTCATGGAATCTTCAATATTTCATTTTCACAATGTCTGGGAGTAAAACAATCTGCCGACTTTCTGTTATTCGATGCGATTACTTCGGCAAGAAAGCCTTCCGCTACCAGCTAAGCCAGAAATCAATAAGTTTTCTTTCAAGCGCTGAATAACAGTGGCGAAGATCATGCGTTTTCTTTGTCCGCAATCAAATCGCAACGGGGTCAAATAAGATCATAGATGCGTTCGCTGCTATTGTGAGATGCACGCATCACCAGACGCCATCCCGAAGGTATTTGTCGATGGCTACGGCTGCCTTTTTGCCGGCCCCCATAGCTAAAATGACCGTGGCAGCGCCAGTGACGATATCCCCGCCAGCAAATACGCCCCGCTTGCTTGTTTTGCCAGTCTCTGGATCGGCAATGATATTGCCCCATTTAGTCAATTCCAGCCCGGCGGTGCTCTTGGTGAGCAATGGATTCGGGCCTTGGCCAATGGCCGCAATCACCACTTCCACCGGCAGGACGAATTCCGAACCTTTGATGGGAATCGGTCGTCTTCTCCCTGAGGCATCGGGTTCACCCAACTCCATCCGGATGCATTCGATGCCTTTCACCCAACCTTTTTCATCCCCGATGATACGAATTGGATTGGTCAACAACTGAAATTCGATCCCCTCTTCTTCCGCGTTGACGATCTCCTCTTCGCGGGCTGGCATTTCGGTCCGCGACCGGCGATACACCAGATAGACATGGTCCGCGCCCAACCGCTTGGCGACGCGGGCGGCATCCATAGCCACATTGCCACCACCAACAACCGCTACGTTGTTGGCGACTCGAACTGGGGTATCATATTCAGGGAACAGATAAGCTTTCATGAGATTGTTTCGGGTAAGGAATTCATTTGCCGAATAGACACCGTTCAAATTCTCCCCTGGGATGCCAAGAAAATAAGGCAAACCAGCGCCAGTGCCGATGAACACCGCATCGTACCCATTGTTGAGCAGTTCATCCACTGTAATGCCTTGCCCTACCACCATGTTGGTTTTGATCTCGACACCCAATTTGCGGACATAATCCACCTCCACCTGAACGATCCGTTTGGGGAGTCGAAATTCGGGGATCCCATATACTAAAACGCCCCCTGCTTTATGCAGCGCTTCAAATATCGTGACCTCATGCCCCATTTTGGCCAGATCCGCCGCCGCGGTCAAGCCTGCCGGTCCTGCACCAATGACCGCCACTCGTTTGCCGGTTCTTGGAACGGGAGGTGGTACTCGAATATCTCCTTGGGAAAATTCATAATCCGCCGCAAACCGTTCCAGCCGACCAATGGCGATGGGCTGACCCTTTTTGGCCAGCACGCATACTTTCTCGCATTGCTCCTCCTGTGGGCAGACGCGGCCGCACACGGCTGGCAAATTGTTCTTCTCTTTAATCTTGTGAATGGCCCCCATAAAATCACCATCGCGAATTTTAGCAATAAACGCCGGGATATCGATCCCCACTGGGCAGCCAGCAATGCAGGGCGGCTTCTTGCACTGGAGACAACGCCCAGCCTCCCGTCGCGCCTGTTCGCGACTGTAGCCCAGTGCCACCTCATCAAAATTTTGGATGCGCAGCTTGGGATCTTGCATCGGCATTGGCTCGCGCACTTTCACCTTGCGCAGCGCTTCCTCCTCCTCCCAGAGCTTGCATTGATAATGCCATAACGCCCGGCGCTCCTCCCGCTGATACATCCCCTGCCGAAGCATCAATTCATCAAATTTCACCTGATGACCATCGAACTCAGGCCCATCCACACAGACAAACTTCACCTCATCCCCAATGGTCGCGCGACAGCCCCCGCACATGCCTGTCCCATCCACCATGATCGAATTGAGACTTACGACAGTCTTGATCCGATAGGGACGAGTGACATCGGACACTGCTTTCATCATGATCACTGGACCAATGGCAATCACCTCGTCAATCGGCGTTTTCTCTTCGATCAGCCTTTTTAATTCATCCGTAACAAAACCATGCTGACCATAACTCCCATCGTCGGTGGTGACAAACAATTGATCGCTAATCGCCCGCATCTCATCTTCCAGGATCAGCATATCCTTGGTGCGCGCCCCAATAATTGAGATCACGGTGTTACCTGCCTGATGCAGGGCTTTGGCAATAGGATAAACTGGGGCAATGCCCACACCACCGCCGATGCACACCACTGTTCCAAATTTGTCGATATGGCTCGGTTTGCCCAATGGACCCACCACATCCAAAATCACCTCGCCCTGTTGAAAGCGATCGAGCTTGCGCGTCGACGTGCCCACGACCTGAAAGATCACAGTAATAGTTCCCTTACCAGGATCGTGATCCGCCACGGTCAATGGGATGCGCTCGGCATAATCATCCGCCCGCAACACCACGAACTGACCCGCCTTGACGCGCGCTGCGATCTCCGGGGTATACAACTTAAACAGCGTTATAAATGGGGCTAATTGTCTTCTTTCCACAATTTCATTTTGCTTGTACGTGCTCACGGTCCTCCCTCATCTCTGCATGGTTTATGACTCACAATTTGCCTGTTTTCTTCTTCAACGGCCCCCGCCTTGTATTGGCGGCACCTCATGGGTCCTTATTTTCATTATATATAACAATCATCCAAATCAGGTTCCCAAATCGCTAGATCCATGCGGATCGTTTGCGATCAGGATGTTCTGATTCCGGCTTGAAATTCGGCCGAAAAATCTTTGCAGTTTGGCCAGCCTACGTGCTGAACCCAATTTCACAAGAACGAATCTCCGCCTGGTGTTATCGACGTTCACATACATTGCCGATTTTCTTTTAATGGAAATTTTATGGTAAACGTGGTCCCCTCATTTAATTTGCTATTCACCTCCACCCTACCAAAATGGGACTCAACGATCTTTTTAACGATGGACAATCCCAACCCCGTTCCAGTGATGTAGCGCGTTTCGGGACGATTAACCCGATAGAAATCATCAAAAATGTGTGGCAGGTCTTCCTGGCTGATCCCAATCCCAGTGTCACGAATATCGATCTGTAAACATCCATCGTTTGGACGAACGTCGATCAGGATTTTGCCTTGATCTTTATTGTACTTGATCGCATTGGACACGAGATTGGCGAACAACTGTTCCATTTCCGCCTGATCCGCCTCAATTGGAGGACAGGAATTGGGAAGATGCATCGTGATTTCAATGGATCGTGCTTTGGCCTGATGATCGAACAATGCCACGGTATTCGTGATTACCCGGGTGATATCCACTCGCTCCTTCTTTCTCGATACGCGCTGCGATTCGATGCGGGCCATCTGCAATAGATCGTTCACCAATTCGAGCAGCGAATGCGCCCGCTGTTTCGCCCGCTCCAGCATCTGGCGATTGAATTCTGGGTTGTTGCCCGCAGCACCAGTGAGATAAGCGCTCAAATATCCCTCAATCGCCGACAGTGGCGCCCGCAGTTCATGCGCCACCATGGACACAAATTGGGATTTCAACCGATGGATCTCCTTGAGCCGGGTAATATCGCGCAGAATCGCAACAGCCCCCAGCATCTCACCTGTCTCATCACGAACAACGGAAATGTTAGCCATGACCGTATGAGGTGTTGGATCGGATAATTCGATCTCCTCTGAGATGGTGGTATATTTAGCTGCGCTGGGCTCCATGGCCTGACGAATGAACTGGACCAGCGGATGATCTGGAATAACTTGCTCGATGTCTTTGCCGTGCTCTGGATTGCCTGGCAAATTGAGCAGCTTGATGGCCATGGGGTTCCAAAGCACTAATTGTCGGTCGCGATTGATCACCACCACACCATCGGCCATAGAATTGACGATAGTGAGCAGCTTCGATTTCTCGTTGACGATTTCCAGCAAGCGCCGATCTCGCTCTTGCATGAGCAGCTGCGCCTGCCGGCGCAATTGCTGTCGCTCAAGACCGCGATTCACTACGGCGACTAATTGTTCTGGCGAAAACGGCTTGGGAATATAGTCGTAGGCGCCATGCTGCATCGCCTTCACCGCAGTCTCAATCGTCGCGTACCCAGTAATCACGATGATGATCACGTCCAAATTGAGCGCTCTCACGCGATCCATTAACTCCAGCCCTCCCATCACTGGCATCATGAGATCAACCAGTACTAAATCATAGGAGTTCTGCTGCAACAGCGCTACTCCCTGCTCGCCATGTTCGGCCGTGTCCACCGCGTAGCCTTCAGCTTCAAGAATGCGCCGACACCCCTCGCGGAGCCCGCGTTCATCATCGACGACCAATATTTTAGGTGTGTCCTGATTCATGGAGGATGCTATTTGCCACCTGAATTTCCAGGGTGAGAACTCTGGTCACAAATTGCTGCTAAATCGCTTGAAAGCACAAAATTTGTCTTTCATTCCGACTGGATCCGCCTGCTTACTGCCGGGCAGAGAAGCGTGGAAACCCTTTCTCACAAAACCATTTTCAGTAAACCAAACTGCTCGCCTTGCTCGAAATAAATCTTTTGACTATCAATTTCTCATTTTCACCCATCTTGTTTGCTCGAATGGACCTTCAAAATAATCAATTCCACGCTTTCAAACGGCCTATCCGCTCACCACGCGAATAAACACCACCGATGCGCTCGATCTCGCATTCCACGTTCTTTCGCCCGACACTTTGGGAAAAAATCTTAAATTTCCATTGTTCTCTTCCCTCTGAAAAATTTTGGATGATCTGAAAATTCTAAAATGAATTTATGCAGCGAAAAATTATACCAAGCTGCACTCGAAATCTGGATCGCCATGCCCAAAACAAGCCCGACAACCAGGAATGCCGGTCCATTCCTTTCGTTGGTCAGGTGACCTAAAAAATTTTCATTTTAGAAGTTCAAGCCTCATGTGAATGCAAAGCGAGCCGACAACGGCTCGCATCAGAACGATTTTTTTTGCACTGGTTTGGAAACAATGGATCATGGGGCGATCTTAGCCAGCTTGACCACGGCCGCAGTATTCTATCGTTGGTGGGGAATTAGCCTTTGATCACGCCCAGCGGTCTTAGTTTGGCGACTTTTTTGGAGATACCCGCCCCGACCACTGCATCGACCACCTCCGAGACGTCCTTATAGGCCTCGGGCATTTCTTCGGCCATGGTCCCCCGGCTGGCAGCGCGCGCAATAATCCCCTTATCCTCTAATTCCCGATGGATCGCTCGGCCCTTGGCTGCCTTGATGGCCTGATTGCGGCTCAGCAGCCGGCCGGCACCATGACAGGTGGATCCAAACGTCTGCTCCATCGCCGTGTTCGTCCCAATCAGCACATAGGAGCAGCGGCCCATATCTCCAGGGATCAGCACGGGCTGCCCAATATCGCGATAGATCTCTGGCAGCTCGATACGCCCCGGCCCAAACGCCCGCGTAGCGCCCTTTCGATGGACGCAGAATTGGCGCGGTTTGCCATCGACAATATGCGTTTCAATTTTGGCGATGTTATGAGCCACCTCATATACGGTATCAAATTGCACCTGCTTTGGCCCGAGGTTGAGCGCCCGCATAAACGCTTCCTTCACCCAATACGAGATCACCTGACGATTGGCAAAGGCATAATTCACCGCACAGACCATAGCAGCGAAATATTGCTGCCCTTCCGGGGAATTGATCGGCGCACAACACAACTGCCGATCGGGCAATTCAATCCCATATTTTTGAGAGGCTTGTAACATCGTTCGAATGTAATCATCACAGATCTGATAACCAAACCCTCGCGACCCAGTATGAATCGACACCGTGATCTGCCCTGGGAACAACCCGAGGCGATTCGCCAGTTGATCGTCGTAAACTTCCTCGACATATTGGATCTCGACAAAATGATTGCCCGAGCCCAAAGTGCCCAATTGCGGCAGCCCCCGCTTAATGGCTTTGTCCGATACGGTGCTGGGATCAGCCCCCTCCATCTGACCATGCTCTTCGATCTTCTCCAGATCGGATTCATCGCCATATCCTTGCTCGACGATCCACCGTGCTCCTTTCACCATCACCTGCTTCAAATCCTTCTCGCTCACCTTAAAATCGCCTTTGGATCCAACACCTGATGGGATGTAATGAAAAAGATTGTCCACTAATTCAGGGATTTTATCCTGAATATCCGATCGGCTGATGCCAGTTCGAAGCAGACGAACGCCACAATTGATGTCGTATCCCACGCCACCTGGCGAAATCACCCCGCTATTGATATCAAAGGCGGCCACCCCACCGATCGGAAAGCCATAGCCCCAATGAATATCTGGCATCGCCATGGAGTAATTGACAATCCCAGGCATCTGCGACACGTTTTGCACCTGAAGCGGCGAATTATCTTCCAAAATTCTATCGATCATCGGCTTTGAAGCATAAATTCGACCCGGGACATTCATCTTATTCTCTTTGGGGATCTCCCAAAGATAATCATGAATCTTTTTAAACTTGATATCGCTCATAGTGGCACCTCCCACTTGGATTTTCTTTTTAAATCAAATATCAAACACAATATTGGTCTCCCAATGATCGCCGACTTTTTTGATCTGCAAATCATGAAAAGTGACCGCTTTGATCTCCGTGCGCAATGGATGCTTATGAGCATTGAATTTTTCGCCGATCGCCATGGCAGAAAGCTCGGTCCCTTTGAACCGCTCGATTTCAAATTTATTGAAAACCTTTCCTTCGGTCACAAATAAATAATTCAATTCGGAAAGCCAGTTGACCAAGAGCTCTTCTGTGTCTATCCCAGAAACCATGATCTGTTCCGAAAGCTGAGCGTCAATTTTGTCGGCTTGAGTAATTGTATCAAACAACGCATAGGCAGCATGGATGAACAACTCGGGTAACGATTTCCCCAGCACTTTTAATCGAATATCCCCAGTATGATCCAAAGGGATGTATTTTTGATTGGATGATGAGTGATTCATATCTTTTCGCCTCAAAAAATTATCCACAATCGATCAAATAAAGTCGGCGACCATTGCGATGTGGTTGTTTCACCACACCGTTCTGTTCGGCATCATGGTAGAAGCTTCGCTGTGGGATTAAAGATAAATAATTTTGGCTAAAATTGCAATAATTATCCTCGATTGAGTTGAAAAAATTCCAAGTCCAACCGAAGCCGAGAGGCCCAAAATCCACAAAAGCCGCTTTGTTCGATCGCGGCCTCACATTTTATTCCCAACAAACTGCTTGATTTTTAAAAATAAATTCGTTATCTTTTGCTTCAAAATTGGGGCAAACAACCGATAACTGGTTTCACCTAAGCCCAACTGGTATCGCCATCGGTCGTGCGTCAAGGCTTCTGTGGATCTGGTAATTTATGCAATGGAACAGCGATGTCTGTATGTGCTATGATGGGTTTATCCGAGTAAAGTGTGAATGAATTCCATTGTGGAGGATCAATTATGTTTGCGGTGATTATGGCAGGAGGGATCGGGACGAGATTTTGGCCGCGAAGCCGAACCAGACGACCGAAGCAATTGCTAAAAATCTTAGATGATAAGACCATGATCCAAGCGACGGTTGCCAGGCTCCATGGGCTGATCGACCAGGATCACATTTACGTCGTAACTACCGAACCGCAATTAGAAGAGATCAAAGAGCAACTGCCATTTTTGCGACCCGAAAATCTGATTATTGAACCCAAGGGAAAGAATACCGCGCCATGCATCGGTCTCAGCGCGGTCATTCTGCGACATCGCGATCCCCAAGCGGTGATGGCGGTGCTGCCAGCCGATCATCGGATTAACAATGAGCCCTTGTTCCGAAAAGTTCTGGCCGTGGCCGAGCAAGTCGCTACCAGAGAACATCGGTTGGTGACCATCGGCATTCATCCGACTTATCCAGCCACGGGCTATGGTTACATTCAAATCAATAGCCAGGTCGACGAGATCGACGGGATCCCAGTGTTCAAAGTCAAAACTTTTGCTGAGAAGCCCGATGCGAACACGGCCAAGCGGTTCCTGGCCAGTGGCGACTTTCTATGGAATAGCGGGATGTTCATCTGGACAGCCAATGCCATTCTCAAAGAAATCGAAGAGGCGATCCCTGAACTTTACGATGGTTTGATGGAAATTGAAAAATATTTGGGAACAAAACACCAAGATGAGGTTATTAAAAAGGTATATTGCACGATAAAAAGCATTTCGATCGATTATGGCGTCATGGAACAATCGACAAATGTATTTGTGTTAAAGGGCGAATTTGATTGGAATGATGTAGGTAGCTGGGAGGAGATCTACAAAATTTCCGCGCACGATGAGAACGACAACGTCGTCATTGGCAACCACTTGTTGCGGGATACGCGAAGCTGCCTCATCGATTCGCCGCGACGAATGATTGCAACCCTGGGAGTTGAAAATTTAATTATTATCGATACCGACGATGCGCTGTTAGTCTGTCGCCGCGACATGGCCCAACAGGTTAAGGACCTGGTGGATGCCCTGAAGCGAAAAAACTTAGAACAATACTTGTAGAGCTGCAATCCATGAAACCGCATCACATTTTACAAGGCTTAGAAAACTTGATTCAAAGCCTTTCGATTGATCTCCGCTATGAAAAAGGGGACTTTGCTGGAGGCTTATGCCGACTCCCCGATAAAATTGTCTTTATCATCAATCCCAAATTGCCTATTGAAAACAAGATCAAGCTGATTGCTTCTGAATTGAGATCGCTGGAATTGAATCATATTTATATCCGACCGGCGTTACGACAAATCATTTATGACGAGTACGATGGGAGCTGACGAATGCCTGAAATTTGATCCGGAGTCACTAAAATTTCGTTCAATCGGAGGATGCGTGAGGCGTTCTTGCGCGGCGTTGTTCCAGAGATTGACATCAAAAATCTTACCATGGGACCAAAAAATCGCATCATGGCTGTTGACGACCATTTAATTTGAAGGAATGGCTTTATGGAAAATGATGAGCTTCTACCCTATTTTGATGAACAGCTCTTTCTTCCTGATCTAAAAGCAACGACCAAGGACGAATTGCTCAAAGAATTAGTTGATCAGTTCGTCAAGGTCAAATACCTAAAGAACAGCGAAATTGTGTTGGAGATGCTCCGGCAGCGCGAACATTTGGGGAGCACCGGGATCGGCAAGGGAGTCGCAATCCCTCACGGTCGAACTACCTCGGCATCGGATATCATGATCGCCTTTGGCAAATCCAAGAATGGTATCGATTATGATGCCATTGATGGGAAGCCAGTTCAACTGGTCTTCATGATCATCGCGCCGCCCCAAGACGAAAATAACATGTATCTCCCAATTTTGGGCAAAATGGTGGAGATATTGAGCAAGTCGAAAAATCGAAGCCGCTTGCTCGAGGCAGAAACGTTCGAGGAATTTACGGAAATTATTTCGAAGGGATAACTGTCTTGCAGAAAAAAAATGAACTAGACATGCTGGTGGCACTTCAGGATCTGGATATGATGATCGAGGAAGTGTCTGAGGTGAAGCGTCTGGGGTTTGGTGTGGAACGGGAAGATGAATTGAAAAATGCTCGCGAAGAATTGGCGGCCAAGATAAGCAAACCGCTATTGTACAGCTACGAAAAACTAAAAAAGCGCTACAAGCGCGCCATCGTCCCTGTGAAAGAGGACAACACCTGTCTGGGCTGCTTCATTAAGCTGCCGACCTCCCTGTCAGCGATCGGCCGAACCGATACGTCGGTGATCTATTGTGAAGGATGCGGCAGAATCCTATATTGGCTTTAATAAAACAGACGAAATGCTCAGAATGCACTGGTTGAAGTTGACCACTTTTCGTGCCCCATGATCAGTGCGAAGGGCGATTTATGTCTTGTCCGGTCAGATTGGAATTTCAACCCACAACCCAACAATCGAACCAGGCGCACCGGATCAACTCCTTCGGGCTATATCTGAGGTGCGTCGATCTCGTGAATGAGCTGAATGATGCCTGCTATTCAAAAAACTCTCTGTTTTCTCATTGCTATCTGGACCAATCTGTTATTTGCACAAGGGTCCAATGACCACCGATTCCTCCAAGTTCGATTCCCAGTCGATGGCGACACTGTAACCTACGCGAAAATCCGAATTGCTGGCAGTACCCTGCCTGGCGCCAGCGTCACGATCAATGATCAGCCGACGCGAGTTTATCCGTCAGGCGCCTTTGTTGGCCGAGTGGATCTGAAACCACTGAATAACGAGATCACCATCATCGCTCGGGATAGCAGCCGGGAGGATCAGGTTATCCTCCATATTTTTCGTCGTCCACCGATCCTAGTGAGCCCAGAACGCCCGACACAATTAGACCCGTCCATCGTATGGCCGGATGAGGACATAACCTTGGTATCTGGGGATGTGCTGGAAGTGAGGATCAAAGGCAGTCCCGGTGGCAAGGCGCGGTTTACGATTGCTGGCCTATGCAAAAATGTGCCAATGACGGAGCTCCAGCCAAGCGACGCTCAGGGAATGCGTGGGATTTATGCTGGCATCATCCGTGTCCATGCCAACAAACCAATCAGCCCCAGGCCGGTGAAATTCGAATTAAAGGGGAGTGATGGCGCCAAAGCCCACGCCAGTTCCAAAGGGCTGGTCAGCGTTGTCCCAGATGCATATCCGATGGTAGCTGAGACCAAAGTTCAGACCTATTTGAAAACATCTCCAGCGGGTTGGGGAATTATGTCCATGCTCCCCCCTGGGGTGCGGCTCCATCTTGTTGGTCAGCGGGGAACGCATTTTAAGGTTCGGCTTACCGCGGCCGACTACGCCTATGTCGCCAGTAGCGATGTTGCGCTGTTGCCCAACGGCACCCCCTTGCCAAAAACCACCATTAGCCTGCCATCGATTGGGTTTGATGGGGACTGGCTGCAACTCAGCATGAATGTTCAAATGAATTGCCCATATCAAATTCAGCAGAGCATCGATCCGGCGATGTTGGAGCTGACGGTTTATGGCGCGCATCTCACGTCGCAATGGATCACCTATCCTTCAAAAGATACCACCATCAAGCTCATCCGCTGGCAGCAGCCCAGTGCCGATATATTCAAGCTGATTGTGGAACTAAACCAGCCGCAGCAATGGGGGCATCGCGTCCGATTTGCTGATGGCCGCATGATCCTAGAGATCCGTCGAGCCCCGAGGATCGCGGCGCCGCCCAATAGCCCTGTGGCTGGGCTGATCTTTACGCTCGATCCTGGACATGGCGGACAAGAATATGGGGCGGTCGGCGCCACGGGTTTGATGGAAAAAGATGTGAATCTCATTTATGCAAAAAAACTGGCAGCGCTTCTGGACTCCGCCGGGGCAAAGGTGATTCTAACGCGCCAGAACGATACCACGCTGAGCCTGGCCGATCGCATCAGTATCGCTCGACGAGCCAACACCCATATTTTTTGCTGGCTTCACAACAACTCGATCGGCGCCAGCGCTGATCCCCTGGCCGTCCGTGGCACGAGCACCTATTTCACGGTCCCGCAGAATCAGCAGCTCGTTCGAACCATCTATCCTTATCTCCTTGAGCTGGGCCTGGCACCATTCGGTTTTATTCAATCCGATTACTATGTCACGCGCCAGACTGATATGCTCATCCTGTTGGTTGAAGGCGCCTTCATGTCGCATCCAGAAGACGAGATGCTGCTGATGAACGATCAATTTTTGGATCGATTAGCCAGAGCAATATTTCGCGGGATAGAGGATTTCTGTCGACAACAACGCGCAAGCGACCGTTAAGCCGAGGTGTTTTTCATGCATGACAAACCGATTGCTGCTGGGGGAAGCAGTTTTGACCACATCAATTCAACTGCATTTTTCAATGCAATCCACCTGCGTCCCGACATGGTGTTTGTCGATGTGGCCTGCGGCTTTGGCGACTATGCCCTGGCTGCATCCAATTATATGGGCCCCAGCGGTCGCATTTATGCTGTTGATCTCTGGAACGAGGGCCTCATGACGTTGAATACTCAGATCAAACAGCGGGGAATTTCCACCGTAATCCCACTGCTGGCCAATGCAGCCCAAAGCTTACCCCTAAAAACATCTTGTGCCGATATCTGTTTGCTGGCGACGGTGCTGCACGATTTCGTCGTCGAAAAAACCGAAGCTGACGTATTGAAGGAAATTCGCCGCGTGCTGAAGCCCGGAGGCCTGTTTGCCGTGATTGAATTCGAAAAAGTCGAAAGTCATCCCGGTCCCCCGGTCGCGATCCGCCTAATGCCGAAAACCGTCACGGCCATCGTCGCTCGGTACGGCTTCCGATGGCACATCACAATGAACCTCGGCCCGGTTCATTATCTCTCGCTTTTTGTCAACACCAAGCCTGAATCATGATGATCATTGATGGACATGCCCATTCCAGTGGCGAATTCTTTCGGACCCAAGATATCGTTCAGACGCTAGATCGCGCTCATGTCGATAAAGTGGTGCTCGCACCCGGGCTGCCAAGTAGCAAGAAAGGGCAGAATTCACCCGAATTGGCACGATGGTTTCCTCGCTCCGATCCGATGTTTGCCGTCAACCGAATCATTCGGGCGTTCACGCGCCCAATTTTATGGCGAAACCCCTCCATCGACAATCTTTATGTCCAACAATTGACCCGTTGCTGCCCAGAGCGTATCATTCAATGCTATTGGATCAATCCTCGACTACCCAATGCTTTGCCAGAGCTAATCCACAATTATCAGCGATGGCACTTCAAAATGATCAAGTTTCACCAACCCTCGGGTGATTTCAATTTAAATCATCCTTTGCTCGCTGACATCATTCGCTTTGCCGCTCACCATCAGCTCCCGATTTTTTTGCATCTCCATCGCCGACAAGATGTGTTTGATTGCATCGCCATGGCGCGTCAATTTCAAACAGCGCATTTTATCATCGCCCATCTCATTGGATTGGAGATCTTCGCGCGCTGCTCAATACCATTGCCCAATGTCTATTTCGACATTTCCCCTATACCGATGATTTCTGATCAGCGGATCTTAAAAGCCATTGCCAGATTTGGGGCGGATCATGTGCTATTGGGATCCGATACTCCGTTCGGAAAAGATAATCTCATCAGAAATATCGAACGGGTTCAACGCCTGGATCTTTCAGATCAAGAAAAGGCATTGATCCTGGGAGAGAACGCCCAACGGCTGCTCAATATTTAACCATTCCTTTTCACAGAAACGTCCGTTCAATTTGATAGTTTGGGTGAACATCAGAAATGGACGACGAAAAGTCAATCCGACAAGGAGGTATCTGGTCAGTTCCAATTGCAAAATTCCAAAACAGGCAGAATTGTCCTGCCGTCCAGCAATTAGCGCAGAGAAATGTTGATTTTGATTCGTCTCAAAAGGGAGATTTTAAAGAGATTCCTCTATTCGCAGCAATAGCACGGAAAAATCGAATTCTTTATTGCGAGACAGAACCTGGTGAAGGCACAATGCCATCGGGTGAGATGGAATCCTCATTCCATCCGGCTCCGATCGGACATCCAAATAAATCGGATATTTTTACGCACCCTGAACCGAACGCGACAACTTCTTTATGTTAGGTTCTGCAACTAACAAAAGAACTGCACCATCATGCGTGATCGAACCAGATAATGGCATTGCAATTTTTTATTCAAAAATGCAACCTCTGTCCCAAAGGATTGTTAAATGATAAAAAAGATCACCACCAGGAGAAGACTTCATGAACCGAGATCGCTATCGCCAATTTGCTGTCACGATGATCGCTATCTTATCTATTTTTGGGCTGATTCATTCTCGAGCATTATCCCAGGGAAAAATTGATACCGAATGGAGCTTTCTTTCCACCACCGCCATTGGGGCCAGACAGTTCATTCAATCCCATCCAGCATACGATGGCCGAGGCATCGTGATTTTTATCCTCGATAGTGGCGTGGACATGAGCGTGCCAGGATTGTCGCAGACTTCGACCGGCCAGGTAAAAGTTATCGATGCGCGCGATTTTTCCGGCCAAGGGGACGTTCTCCTCTCTGCTGGACAAGCCAAATCGGAAGGGAGCGAGCGATTCATCGAACATCCCGATGGCTTTCGCCTGTACAATTATCCGCGATTGCAGCATCAGCCTGCCGACAGCGAGTATTTTATTGGATACCTTGATGAACAGCGGTTTAACAATTCAGAGGTGCGCGACATCAACAACAATGGCCGAAACGATGATCGGTTCGGAGTCCTGGCTTTTCCCGTGGCAAGCGAGGACAGCAGCTATTGGATTGCCTATATTGATACCGATGGCGACGGACATATCGATGATGAGCAACCGCTTCGCGATTATCGAGTGAATTATGACACATTTCAGTTTCGCGGGGGAGACCCCATGTTCGATCGTCGACCAATGACCATTGCCATCAATATTCACCCATACGACAAAGTTTCCCTCCATTTTGATGACAGCGGCCACGGCACCCATGTCGCTGGGATCGCCGCTGGGTTTCAACTTTATCATCAGCCAGGATTCAATGGGATTGCACCCGGGGCTCAGATCATCAGCCTTAAAATTGGCAATGGCACCTATGAAGGCAGTTGCACCGTTACAGGCAGTATGCGGAAGGCCCTTAATTTCGTCGAAGACTATGCCCGTCGCACCCATCAGCCAGTGGTGGTAAATTTGAGCTACGGCATCGGTTCGATTCAGGAGGGCCAAAGCGATATAGATCGGATCGTTTCCAATGTGTTGTCGAACAATGAAAATATCTTTATCGCGGTTAGCAACGGCAACGATGGCCCGGGGGTATCGACCACAGGCAGCCCGGCAGCCGCAAGTTTGGCATTTTCCGTTGGGGCTATGTTGCCAATGGATGTGGCGCGCGATTGCTATGGCGCAAAGATCGAGCGTCACCAGATCTGGTATTTTAGCAGCCGGGGCGGCGAGCTCAATAAGCCGGATGCATTGGCCCCTGGCGCTGCCGTAGCCACAATACCGAAATTTACTGACGAGAGTTTGATGAAAGGCACCAGCATGGCCGCCCCCCAGGCCGCCGGCGCCGCCGCCCTGCTCTGGAGCGCCTGCCAGCAAAATCCATCATCCATGATCATCAACAATCTGCTGCTACATCGCGCATTGAAATTCACCGCCAGGCCTTTGCCTGAGTATGATTTTTTGGACCAAGGAAACGGCATGATCAACGTGCCATCGGCATTTCAGTTCATCAAAGAATATTCCGATCATTCGCGCGGCATTGCCATTTTCGACTATCAAATTACCACCGAATGTCCCAGTCAGCCAAATGGCGTCGCACCTGCCGCTTATTGGCGCACTGGCAGCTACTATCCAGTTGACAACGATGCTCAAACATTCACCATTCGCCCGATATTCCCAGATAGCACCAGCGCTGATGAGCGCGCCAATTTCTATCGAGCGTTCGACCTTCGGGCCACTCACCCCTGGATGGTCCCTCGGCAGCGATCCATTTATCTGCAGGGAGAACAACCCGCTACCGTCATCGTCGATTACCGACCAGAAATGTTGAACCGACCGGGGATTTATGTGGGGAAGATCCTTGCTTTTCGGAGGATCCCAACCCAGCCGCGCTATCACCCTTCGGCCTTGGAATTCGAGCTTCTGTCGACCATCATTATCCCTTATCAATTTGATTCTTCCAATCAATATCAACAAAATTTCCGGATGAAACGCCTCGGCCCAGGGGAAGTCGATCGCTATTTCGTTCTGGTACCAACAGGAGCTACTACTTGTCAAATCTCGCTCTCGCCATCCAGGAGCGGCCACTGCGATGTCAGCGCTTTCATCTTTACCCCGGCTGGGATGAAATATGCTGCCATCCCAGAGGTCACCAGCAAACAACAGAACCAGGAAGTTCAAATTATCCCAGCCGAGGCGTTGCAGCCGGGCATTTGGGAGATCGATGTCTATGCTGATTTCCAACATCCTCAACCATCTACTTATGATTTATCAATTCGCTTTGGCAGCTTCAAAGTCGAGCCATTACCCATTTCGGACATTGGCTATCCCGCCGGCCAGGCGCCGACCGCGACGATGACGGTCACCAATCAGTTCAGTCATGCGTTCTATGGCTTTGGTCGAGGCAAATTGTTGGGCTTTCATCGCCAGCTCCATCATCAAGTGCGCGACAGCGATACTTTTACCTATGATTTCACGGCGGAGGCCACAATAGAGCGAATTGAATTCGATATTGATGTGGATGATGAATCGTTTCTCAAATTTACCGACCTCGCTGTCAACGTTTACGACGCTTCTAACACTGCGGTTTACCAGGATGCATTTAATCATGATCGAATCCAGGTGGCATTAGATCAGATCGCGGCAGGACGCTATACGCTGGAACTCGTTGCCGCTTTTGCTTATTCCAGCTATAATAGCCAATGGGGATTTTCGCTCGACGAAAAATATTTTACCAAAGAAAATATTAATATCAAAATCTATCACGAAGCGGACCGCGTGTTCAAGCTGTACCCGTTCGTGGCGAATCAACTGGATGTAGCATTATCCAACAGTCCTCGAATGCCGCCGGATGGCTTTCATATTTTTGGGACTATCGAGTTTGTTGACCGCAATCTGCTTCAGCGTGTTTTCACGGTGCCGATTGAACTCATTCATTAATTGCACTCAGCCATGCACCATTAACTCAATCTCAACAATCGGGTTCACATCTCTTCGTCCGAGGTTTTGATTCACTGGCTTCCGTGCGGTACCCAAATCTGAGGCTGAGCGTGGCAGTTGACAATGGAATTTTCTTTGAAATTTTCAGAAGAAACTTTATCTTTGACTTGAAATACTAAAATGACAGTTTTTATCCCAAGCTAAGCTGCAATATGAATGGAAAAACATCAAAGCTGCTCGTTCCATCATTTGTTTTCGCATTTTTTCCGTAGTTTTGTTGAACGGAGCGTTGCGATTTTTCACTGCAAGCGGTCGTCTTAAATTTCAGTTTGCGCCCGTTTCATACGGCCCACGAAGGAACTTTCGTCATTTCAAGCGGGATGATGTCGCGGGGCTATTGAAAAAGTTTATTCCTTTAGACATTTTTCAAGCTGAATCTCCATAGATAGTCTTAAATATTCGGCGATCAACATACAGCACAAACAATCAAGATGTTGTGGAGGCATAATGCGACGTCTAATAAAAATCATTCTTGGAATTTTGGGGATATTTTTGTTCATGGCAGTAGTCATTATCTCTCTGGGAGTTCGGATCGTGAGGCGTCCATTGCCAAAGACAGCGGGAAAGATAACGGTACAAGGTCTTCAGCACCCGGTGAAGGTATACCGCGATCCTTTTGGTGTGCCCCACATCTTTGCCCAGAATGACGCCGATCTCTATTTTGCCGCTGGCTATGTGGTGGCACAGGATCGATTTTGGCAGATGGAGTTGAATCGCCGGACAGCGACTGGGACATTGTCCGAAGTGTTTGGGCCTCAAACCCTTGCGATTGATCAGCGGATTCGAACCATCGGCATTCCCCGTATCAGCGAAGCCCTGACCAAGCACATCTCATCCACATCGCGCGAAATTCTCGAGGCCTACGCCGCTGGGGTTAATGCGTACCTGACTCAGAATGAAGGCAAACTTCCAATTGAATTTAGCCTGCTGCAATACAATAGCCGACCAGCCCCGTGGAAGATCGAGCATAGCCTGGCCTACCAGCGGCTGATCGCTTGGGTGCTGGAACTAGCATGGCAGGTGGATCCTGTGATGGCGGCAATTGCTGGCCGTGTTCCACCAGAAAAATTCAAAGAGATTTTGCCAGACTATATCATCGATGTCCCAGTGATCGTTAAAAATATCGACCATCTGAAGGTACCATTAAAACCTTTCCGACTGCGTTCTTCTCCTCACAGCATGCTGTTCCCATTCGGCGCAATGCCGGGAATAGGCAGCAATAGTTGGGTTGTGGCGGGCCAGCGATCCCAATCGGGCAAACCCTTGCTGGCAAACGACCCTCATTTGATGCATCAGGCTCCCGCTATTTGGTACGAGATTCATTTGAACGCCCCGGGGATCGATTGTTACGGGGTTACCTTTCCTGGCGTTCCAGGCATTGTCATTGGTCACAATTCAGCCATCGCCTGGGGATTGACTAATGCCATGGCAGACGGCTGTGATTTTTTCATAGAAAGAATCAACCCGACGAACCCCAATCAATATTGGTCTGGTACCACCTGGAACGAAATGACGACCACCGTCGAATTGATCCCCATTAAAGATCAGCCCGTCGATAGTTTTCTGGTCCATTCGACCCAGCACGGGCCCATCATATCAAGCCTGCACCCGGCGATCTTGGGCTCCGGCACAGCTATCTCGATGAAATGGACTGGCGAAATACCAAGCGATGAAGTATTGGCCTTCTATCATATCAATCGTGCGCGAAATTGGGATGAATTTTTGATCGGCTTAAAGTACTTCACGGCACCAGCTCAGAATTTCATCTATGCCGATACAGCTGGCAATATCGGTTATTATTGCGCTGGATATATCCCGCTCCGGCCAAGTGGCCCTGGCGTGCTCCCCCAGCCAGCTTGGACTGGGAATGGCAACTGGTTGGGCGCAATCCCTTTCGAGCAATTGGTGCATCTCTTCAACCCGGCTGATGGCATCATTGTGACCGCAAATAACAAAGTCGTTGGAGACAACTACCCTTACTACATCAGCAGCTATTGGGAGCCCTCCTATCGGGCCAACCGCATCGCTCAGTTGCTCGCCATGAAGGATCGCCATAGCGTGGAGGACTTCAAACGCATTCAGTCGGATCAATTCTGCTTGCATGCCCAATTTCTCATGCCCTTGATCCGAGCCGCATTGCCATCCATTCCAATCCATGATTCGTTCGACCAGTTTGCCGTTCAGGCACTACAAAACTGGGATCTCTATTCCGTTGCAGCATCCCCAGCAGCGGCGATCTTCGAAACGTTTCTCACCCGGTTTTATCGAAATGTTTATGCCGATGAATTGGGCGATACGCTCTATCAAGAGCTGGCAGAATTTCCCGGCTTGCTTATTCGCATGACCGATCATCTCATTGCCAAATCCAGTTCCAGTTGGTTCGATAATGTGCAGACTCCTCTCGTGAATGAAACGCTATCGGATATTGTTCAACTTTCGTTGGCGGAAGCCTTCGGCATGATGAAAATTACTGCTGGCAGCATCCTCGACCATTGGCGCTGGGGCCATCTTCATACGATCACCTTCCAGCACAGCTTAGGCAAAAAGTCGCCCCTCAACCGATGGTTCAATATCGGGCCGTTTCCCATCGGTGGCGCCTATAGCACAATTAATAATGCCACCTATTCCATGCGCCATCCCGATTTTCACGTCGTCGCTGGGCCATCCATGCGACAGATCGTAGACCTGGCCGATCGAAATCGCTGTCTCATGGTGATTCCGACGGGCCAATCGGGACATCCGTTCAGCCGGCATTATCACGACCAGTCCCAACTCTGGTTGAACAATCAATATCACCCTGTCATGATTGATAGCAGCCGAATCGGCCAATCGAGTTCCGATGTATTGATCCTTACTCCCTATTAACTGACCATCATGGAGGAAACCCTCATGGAACAGAAACGAATTGTCGATCTGGTGCCTGGGGACGTGGTGCTTGGCTTCTATGTCGTTCGAAAAAAGGAGTTGAAAGACAAGAAAGCAACCAATGAAGTTTATTTATCGTTTGAATTTGGCGATCGGTCTGGAAGGATTCGGGGCTCATTATGGAAAGATATCGAGACGGCGAATCAAACGATCCAGATTGGGGATATCGTCAAAGTCAAAGGGAAAGTTATCACCTTCCTCGATCAAAACCATTTATCCATCGATCAGATTCGTAAAGCCACGAGCAGCGATTCAGTTCAGCCCGAGCAGTTTCTTCCATGGACCTCCAAAAGCATCCCAGAGATGTACGCCGCTCTCAAATCCAGCCTGGAGTCGGTCAGTCAACCAGCATTGCAGCGGCTCATTCACCTGTTTCTCGCCGATCCTGAATTCGAGCATCGCTTCTGTCAGTCCCCAGGCGGTAAACTCTGGCATCATACCTATCTGGGTGGATTGTTGGAACATACGCTATCGGTGGTAAAAATCTGCCAATTTTTCATCGGATATTATGGCGATCTGATCAATGGCGATCTATTGCTCACGGCGGCATTTTTGCATGATGTGGGTAAAATTGATGAATTTTCCACCCGCGGCTTTGTCGATTATTCAACTCCCGGCCGATTATTGGGCCATATCGTCCTTGGAGGCCATTTGGTCATGCAGAAAATCGCCCAAATAGCTGACTTCCCGGCATCGCTGCAACACCAGTTGGTCCATTGCATCCTCAGCCACCATGGCGAAAAAGAGCACGGTTCTCCGGTCGTCCCAATGACCATCGAAGCATTGATTCTCAATTTCGTCGACAATCTGGATTCCTCGGTCGCCGCCTTCCAAAGGATCATGACCAAAGAAAAACAACCAGGTCGCGTCTGGAGCAACTACGTCAATCTTATCGATCGCTTTATCTATTTTGGGGAAGATCACGAGTAAGGCCCGTTGCTTTACCATTGTGCCCACGACTGGATTGTCGCCCTTGACTCACTGCATCGATCCAAAACAGTGCTTCTGTCGGGGACGAATTTGATTGATCAAGTTGAATCACACGATTTGGTCAGATTGCACTGGTGATATTCATTTTGCCATGTCAAGCCAACGAACATCCCCCTGGTCCTCCTTCAAAGGGGAAATCGGCTTTAAGTCCCGCTTTGAAACCTGTACTGGCCAGGGTAGAGGATGTAGATGGAGTCAGGAGTCAATCTGACTGAGTAGTAATAAAGTGCTTGACTTTTAAGAAAATCAATGTATATTAATCATCAGGGCGCTTGTTGAGCCATTTGATCGGAAAACACTAAGGCGCCGCAAAATATCAGTTATCGGAAAAAAACTCGGCTCCAGTCGTCTCAACCGATTGGCCGAAACTCGCCGCCCTTAGTCACAGAAAATCGCTTCGATGATCGGCAGCGTAAAGAGACAATCCCATGAGCCTTTGCAGGAATGAATTGGATTGAACGGAGGTGATGGAACTCAGAACAAGAAGATCAATTTTCGTTCACAAAGCAGCCATCAGCAGCATCGATTCAACAACTGGCGTGACATTCACGTTTCTTGTGACGACTCTGGCTCCTGCCATATATCATTTCGCTTGCTGACAGCTCAGTTTCTCCTCTGATTGCTCCTTCTGACCGCCTTTTTTTGATCGCGCACCTGATCATGCTTGTTGAATCCTTTCTCCTGATTCTTTAAAAAATCGTCCATGTCAAAATTAAAAATTACGGAGATCATTGGAAGCATCCATAGCGACGCAGCGCATCACGTGAGGAGGGACAACAATGCTTTTCAAAATCATCTTTGGAATCATCACCAGTCTCGTGAGTTTTTATGTGATCAGAATCTTCTTTGAGGAGTACGATCAATCCAACATCTATCTGTATTACGCCTATGGTACGTTGCTATTGTTCCTCAGTGTCATGATTCTGATCGGTCGCCTTCTATTCGGCCGGGTATTATTTGCCAGCCCGTTCTGGAACAGCTATATGATTTCCAACTTGCTGATCGTTGCTGGAATCGGAGTCCATATCTATCTCAAGACACCCCGATCTTCGAAAAAGAAGGGCAACTGAACCCAATTTTGTCGCATCCTTGCTCGATCTTCGAAAATCGATGATCATCAGATGCGGAAGGCTGGCCAATTATCACCGCATGATCGAGAGAAGATCATTGGCAAAAAGTTCCCATCAACAATGATCTTTCTCATTGAAGAAGAGGTGTTTTTTTGCCGAGCGTTATCATCGCGCTTTTTCTGATCAATTTGCCGAACCAATCCGTTCGATTGCAAAAGTGAAACAGGCGCAGAAAATTCCCAGGGGCTGCCATCATTGCACAATGGGAACTGGATCGTTCTAATTCCTTCCTGAATTCTGCTAAAATTTCTGCTCAAACCATCACGATTAAATCATTGACTTTTATCTGAGAATTTTGTACATTTTGCCCTTTAAATTTCCGGGAAGTGATTGCAACCATAACCTGATTGCTTTTTTCAATTGAATTTTTAAAATCATACAGGCATGGCAAAATTTTCCCACACAGCACACGAAAAGCAACAAAGCATTTGACTGAAGGCCGAACTTTCGTGTTCTTCCTTGGCTTTAGTGGGCAGAATCTTTTTCTTCCGTTGCTTGAGGTCATTTTAGAAATTTCGCTTTCATTTAATAAGTCATATTCATTATTATGCCAGGACTTATCATGAAGGGACTGCATCATGGCAAGATATCTTATCACCGGTGGAGCTGGATTTATCGGCAGCAATTTCATTCACTATCTGTTTGAAAAGAGCGATTCAGACGAAGTCATTAATCTTGATAAATTGACCTACGCTGGCAATCTGGAGAATTTGAAAGACATCGCAACCCACCCCAAATATCGCTTTGTGAAGGGCGACATTTGTGACGCACATCTGGTGGAACAATTGATACCTGGGTGCGATTATGTCATTAATTTTGCGGCTGAAAGCCATGTGGATCGTTCCATCGGCCAGCCAGATGATTTCATTCGCACCGATATTTTTGGCACGTTCGTATTGCTGGAAGCGGCTCGAAAAAATAAAATTAAACGGTTTATCCAGATCAGCACCGACGAGGTCTATGGCAGCATCCTCACTGGTTCTTTTAAAGAGACAGATGCGTTGATGCCATCAAGCCCCTATTCCGCCTCCAAAGCTGGTGCCGATCGATTGGCTTATTCCTATTTCGTCACATATCAATTACCGGTCATTATCACCCGCTGCTCCAATAATTTCGGACCTTATCAATATCCTGAAAAATTAATTCCATTGTTCGTGACCAATGCCATTGAGGATAAGAAACTGCCCGTGTACGGCGATGGCCAAAACGTTCGCGATTGGATTTTTGTCCGGGATCACTGCCAGGCGATTGATTTTTTGCTACATTATGGCCGTCCCGGCGAAACATACAATATCGGTGCCGGCAATGAACGCACCAATCTCGAGATTACCCGATTGATCCTTCATAAGCTGGGCAAATCTGAAGGGCTGATTCAATTTGTACCCGATCGCCCCGGGCATGATCGCCGCTATTCGGTGGATTGGAGCAAATTGAGGGCGCTGGGCTGGCAACCAAAGACCTCATTCGATGAGGCAATGACGCTCACCATCGATTGGTATGATACAAATCGATCGTGGTGGCAGAAGATCAAAAGCGGCGAATATCTGGAATATTACAAGCGGCAATACAATCTCTAACAGTCGAATTGACGATGATTGGCTGTTGGTTTCAAATTTGTTATCGTCCGATATCATCCATTTTCTTCGACAAGGACAACAATTAACCATACCGAACAATTAATCATTTGGAGACACTATGGGATTAACGGAAAAAATTCAGAGCAAAACTGCCACGATTGGAGTTATTGGTTTGGGTTATGTTGGCTTACCATTAGCCGTAGAGTATGCAACCAAGGGATTTACAGTGCTCGGCGTGGATTTGGATCAAAGAAAAATTGACAAAATTCATCGGGCCGAAAATTATATCGATGACGTCGAAACGGATAAATTTGTGAACGCCGTCAAGCAGGGAAAGTTTACCGCAGCGACCAATTATGATCGAGTATCAGAAATGGATGTCATTTACATTTGCGTGCCAACTCCCTTTACAATCCACAAAGACCCGGATAACAGCTACATTTGGGATGCTGCGCGTCAAATTGCCAAAGGGTTGCGGTACGACCAACTGGTGATTTTAAAGAGCACCACCTACCCTGAAACGACGGAGAAGGAAGTTCTGCCAATTTTAGAACAAACTGGGCTGAAGGTTGGGAAGGATTTTTATCTCGCCTTTTCGCCAGAACGCATCGATCCGGGCAATAAAAAATTTACTACCGAGAACACTCCCATTGTGGTGGGAGGCGTAACACCACAATGCACCGAAGTGGCTCGACTGGCAATCTCTCAGGTCGTCAAACAGGTGCATACCGTCTCTAGCCCCCGTGTGGCTGAAATGGAGAAGTTATTGGAGAATATATTCCGCAGCGTCAACATCGCTTTGGTCAATGAAATGGCGCAATTATGCGATCGGATGGGAGGTATTGACATCTGGGAGGTGATCGACGCGGCAGCGACCAAACCGTTTGGCTTTATGCCATTCTATCCAGGGCCCGGAATCGGTGGACACTGCATTTTAGTGGATCCCTATTACCTGGCCTGGAAGGCTCGCGAATACGATTTTCATACTAAATTTATTGAATTGGCGGCTGAGACCAATGAAGAAATGCCTTTTTATGTGATCGGCAATATTCGGCGCGCCCTGGCGAATGTGGATTCAAGCATCCGGAAAGGCAAAATTCTCATGCTGGGGGTCGCATTCAAGAAAAACGTGGATGATACCCGCAACTCGCCAGCGATCAAAATCATGGAATTGCTGTTGCAGCGCGGCGTAAAACAACTCAGCTATAATGATCCATACGTGCCTCAAATCAAAATTGCTGGCAAGATCTATGAATCGCAGCCGCTGACCAAAGAGCTGCTCCAAGACCAGGATGTGGTAGTTGTTACAGCCGATCACGATGTCTATGATGCTGAGTTCATTTTGAAGCACTCGCGGGCATTGGTGGACACTCGAAATCTCACCAAGAACATAAAAAATGATTTGCATAAGATTGTGAAACTGGGCTCAGGTCGCGGGTTCTATACGGATATTTATAGCAAAGAAGAATCGCCATCCCAATAAATTGAATCGTTGGGCTGGACTGACAAAGATAATGTCAGCCGCCTAGGGAACTTGATTGCCCGAACGGCTGGTTCTTGGCAAGAAACTGCCATGATCTTTTCGGGCAAGGGGGGCAGTGCTATTGGCATGGAGTTCGAGTCAACCAAGATGCGATCTGAATCGGTGGCTCAATTTCATATCCGATCTATCATGGTGTCTTTCAATTAAATTGAGTTCCAATTCATTCACTAAAATCGTACAAGCGACGTCGGGTGGGTGATTGTTCTGTCAAAACAAAGGGCATGGATCACATGGCACAGCAGCGGAATGACATTCGTATCTTAAACATCGTCGGGGCACGCCCTAATTTCATGAAGATTGCGCCGATCCACCGGTTAATGCAGGCCTCGGATCGCTTCAGAGCCACTCTGGTGCATACCGGCCAGCATTACGACGAAAAAATGTCGCAGGTTTTCTTTCATGATCTGAAGCTTCCGCAACCGGACATTTATCTGGGTTGTGGCTCTGGTAGTCATGCGCAACAGACTGGGGCGATCATGATGGCGCTGGAACGCATCATATTGGAGCTTCAGCCGCAGTTGGTTCTGGTGGTCGGAGATGTCAATTCCACCCTGGCGGCCGCCTTGGTGGCGTCGAAACTGCACGTTCGAATCGCCCATGTGGAAGCTGGGTTGCGCAGTTTCGATCGCTCGATGCCGGAGGAAATTAACCGACTGGTCACCGACAGTCTGGCTGACTTTTTGTTCGTCACAGAGGAAAGCGGCCGACGAAACTTGCTGAGCGAGGGCATCCATCCAGACAAGATCTTTTTCGTCGGCAATGTGATGATCGATTCCCTGAAAAGCCATCTCGCGCAGGCTCAGCAGTCGACTATCCTCGACCAGTTGCAGCTCAATCATCACCCGTTTGCTCTGTTGACGTTGCATCGGCCCAGCAATGTGGATGATCAGCACACGTTTGATCGGATTCTCTTGGCCCTCGAGCAGATCGCATCGCGAGTCCCGATCATTTTCCCAATTCATCCCAGAGCTCGGAAGATGCTCACTCAATTCCGCTTCGATCATCGCATCGAACGCGCAAAAAATATCCGATTAATCGAACCGCTGGGCTACTTGGATTTCCTGCAATTGATGAAAAATGCCAGTTTCGTTTTGACCGATTCTGGTGGCATTCAAGAAGAAACTACCGTGCTGGGCATCCCGTGTCTCACATTGAGGCGAAATACCGAACGACCCGTAACGGTGGAGCTTGGCACCAACGTGCTGATGGGAATGGATACCGATCGCATTGTTGCCGAGAGCTTCAAAATTCTCGATGGCCATTCTCGGCCGGGGCAAATCCCCCCGCTATGGGATGGTCAGGCAGCCCAGCGCATCGTTGCCATCTTAGAACAACGGCTCTAGCGCCTAAAGCTCAGGGAACGAACAACTGGCGCCTTAAGTTGAATAATCAGCACCATAGATCATCGCTGGCTGTCAAATTTTTCTTGATATCCAGCCAGCCGCGCCGCCAGCGTTCGCTTCATCCGTCTGACGGTACAGCCGTATTCAAGCAGATCAGACTTTATGTTAGAAGCCATCTTCTATTTCTTCGTAGCGATCATACTTTACGTGTACATTGGATATCCGCTGCTCATTTCGTTGATCGCCGCCATTAGGCAGCGAACGGTCAATAAAAACGATGATCATGAACCGACCGTGACGCTTATCGTTTCCGCTTATAATGAAGCGGCAGTGATCGAGCAAAAATTGCAGAATTGTCTGGCACTGGACTATCCCAAACCAAAGCTGGAGATCGTGGTGTTTTCCGATGCATCGACCGATGCAACGGATGGGATTGTGCAGCGCTATGAAGCTCAGGGAATTATTTTGATCCGATTGCCAGAACGAAGAGGAAAAACAGCGGGACAGAACCTGGCGGTGAACTATGCGCAGGGTGAGATCATCGTCTTTTCCGATGCCAATGCATTTTATCGGCCGGATGCCATTCGCAAGATTGTCCGCAACTTCTCAGATCCATCGGTCGGTTGCGTCTGTGGAGAGCTGATCTATGTGCCCGAGGGGGAAAATCCTATCGGCGAAGCTGAGAACGTCTATTGGGGCTATGAAAAATTTCTCAAACGTCAGGAGAATCGCGCAGCATCGATCCTTGGCGCCAATGGTTCGATCTATGCAGTGAGGAAAAATTTATATGTCCCCCTGGCCGATGACATCATCAGCGACTTCATCGAGCCCTTAACCATCATCGAACAGGGCTATCGGGTGGTTTATGAGCCAGCAGCGCTGTGCTTCGAGCGAACGACCAGCAATTTCCGGGAGGAATACCAACGGAAAAAACGCATCATCAACCGCAGCTTTTATTCGCTGCTGCACCATAGCACTTTTTTGAACCCATTTAAATATCCCATGCTGAGTTTTCAATTATTCTCTCATAAGATCCTCCGCTGGTTCATCGCCTTCTATTTGCCGGTTCTATTTTTCGTCAACCTGTTCCTTTTGGGCTCTATTTTTTTTCAAATCACCATGGTATTGCAATGCTTGTTCTATGCCACTGCGCTGTTCGGCTATATCATGGAGCGGAAACAATTCCATCATTTTTTATTTTATGCTCCGTTTTATTATTGTTTGGTGAATTTGGCCTCGTTCCAGGCGATCGCCGGTTTTCTTGTTAAACGAGAAAGGATCGTCACCTGGAACCCAATTCGCGCCTGATGTTCGATCCATGCCAAAAACGATTGAAAAAATTTTTCTATTGGTTGGCGATTTCATCGCTATTCATGTGACCTATATCTGCTGGATCCTGATCCGACAGTCATTAAACTGCTACACTGAGCCGGGATTTAGCAGCAATGTGTTGTTATCCTTCATCCTGTTTTTCTATTGGTTTTTCTTGTTCTTTTTCTTCGGCCTCTATAAATCCTGGTACGCCCAATCCCGATTCGATGAATTTGTCACCGTGCTCAAAACAGCGTCGATCGGGGTATTTTTGTTGTTCTTGATCACCTTTGATGTGCGCACCGATTTACAATCGCCTCCATCAGTAGGACGCATCATCATCATCTCCTACTGGTTCATGGTGGTCTTTTTTACCAGTAGCGAGCGAATTTTATTACGGACGATTCAGCGCAAGCTGCTGGAAATGGGTTTTGGCCGACGAAGGACGCTGATCATTGGCTGGAACGAAAAAGCTCAGGAGCTTTTTGATAAAATCAGTCAGTATCGCGCCCTAGGCTATGATGTCGTCGGATTTATTTCCCCATCCCGGAAGGATGTCAATGCCAATTACAAAGGCGTTCCAGTGCTGGGCCATTACAAAGACATTGCCCGCGTTGTGCAGCAACACCGAATCGAGGAGATCATCATTGCGGCCAAGAAAAGCTCGCCCAAGGAGGTGATCAGTATTATTTCTTACTGTGATTCGCTGTTGGTCAATTTGAAGATTGTGCCGGATCTTTATGACATTGTGATGGGCTATGGCCGCACCAATCAGATCTATGCATTTCCGCTGATCGAAATTTTGCCGCAGATGATGCCCCAATGGGAACAGCGGATCAAGCGGATCATCGATGTGGTCGTATCGGTCATCGTTTTAGTCGGTTTTATGCCGGTTTGGATCTTGGTGGCACTTTTGATCAAACTGGATTCTCGCGGGCCAGTGCTATTTCGCCAGAAACGGGTGGGGAAGGATGGCAAACATTTCACGATTTATAAATTTCGATCTATGGTGGTCGATGCGGAAAAATATACCGGCCCAGTTTGGGCTGGTCAGCATGACCCCCGAGTGACATTTGTGGGACGGATCATTCGCAAACTGCGGATCGATGAGATTCCCCAGTTCTATAATGTGCTGATCGGGCAAATGAGCCTGGTGGGGCCTCGTCCCGAACGGCCCTTTTTCGTCGACAAGCTCAAACGAGAGATCCCTTTGTATGCGCGAAGATTACGGATGAAACCAGGCATCACCGGCTGGGCTCAGATCAAAGGAGGCTATGATACCAGCATCGACAGCGTCAAGAAAAAGCTCGAATATGATCTGTTCTATATCGAAAACGTGTCGCTGCGAATGGATCTGAAAATTATTTTAAGCACCATCTATGTCATGTTGCGCGGCAAAGGTCAATAATCCAATCCGTTCCCACCAGCTCCCGAACACCATTCTGTTTCATAAATGCCCTCACTTCAGCGAAATATCGAAGGGGGGAAGAGCTCTTTGCTTCTCACGATGGATGGTAAAAGTGAACTTTTGGATTGTTTTGGTGTTAAAAGCAGTAATTAATGCTTGAATAAAAAGTCCTATTTTTTAGGTGTTCTGGTTATCGGGAGGCCTTTTTTCGCTGAAGCAATCTTACTGAATCACATAAGGCTATGAGATTGCTTCGCTCCGCTCGCAATGACCGTGGCACCAAAATTTGCCGTTTTCGTTACGGCAGGAATTAGCGCTCGAACGAGAACACCATAATTAACAACTGAAACGAGACGATCAAACGTTGCCATTTCAAACCTTATTCCCAAACCCTTTTTCTGGAGTGAGAACGGGAACGTTCTTTCTCCCTTTTCTGTTAGGAGAGGGCCGGAGTAAGGTCGAATGAAGCGGTTTTCGCTCAGGAAGTAAGTACATCATACGACCTCAACATGCTAATCTGAGTGATTTTTAAGAGAAATTTAAACCGAAATTTTGGACTTTTTTTCTTGAGTTTTATATGCCTTTCCAGTTGCAACATTCAAATAGAAGGCTGAAATGTCATGCCGCGCGCCGACTGGCGGAAAGGTAGTTCTCTTTTGATTAGATTTAAAAAGCAGCTTTAGCAGGGAGTGCTGCCTTGTCAGGAATCAGAATTAGCTCCCGAATTTTACAACAAGAATGAATAAAATGACCCATCGTGATACCGGTGCATCTGCTACGGGGTGCGCATGTTCGATCGATGCTGCCGATAGGGGTTAGAATCTATCGGCGTTGGATGGGAATGACTGATTTGATTAACCGATGAAGTGAGGATTAACTATGTTAGATATCAAATTTATTCGCAATAATGTCGAACGCGTTAAACAGGCGGTCCAATTGAAAAATGATCATGCGGACATCGACCGCTTATTGCAATTAGATGCGGAGCGGAGGCAGATACTGACCGAAGTGGAGGCCCTTAAGCATGAGCGCAACCGGGTTTCTGAGGAGATCGGTCGGCTGAAGCAGCAACGCCAGGATGCCAGTCATTTGATCAACCAAATGAAATCGGTGGCAGATCGAATTAAGCACATGGATGATCAAGTGAAAGCCCTTGATCAGCAAATTTACGATATCTTGATCCGGATTCCGAATATTCCCCATGAATCGGTACCAATTGGCCAGGATACGTCGGCTAATTTGGAGGTGAAACGCTGGGGCGAGCTGCCGCCCAAGGATTTCACGCCGAAGCCGCATTGGGAGATCGGTGAAAAATTAGGGATCATTGATTTCGCCGGCGGGTCTCGTGTGGCGGGTTCGTTCTTTATTAATTATAAAGGGCTGGGGGCTCGGCTACAGCGGGCATTAATCCACTTTATGCTCGACCTTCATATCAAAAAACATGGCTATACGGAGGTATATCCGCCGTTCCTGGTGAATCGCGACAGCATGTTCGGCACTGGACAGCTTCCGAAGTTAGAAGACGACATGTACGTCACCTCGGCCGACGACCTATTCCTGATTCCGACTGCCGAGGTTCCGGTAACGAACCTTTTGCGCGATCAGATCATCCGCGGCGAGGACCTGCCGATCTACTATACCGCCTACACGCCCTGTTTTCGACGGGAAGCGGGAACCTATGGCAAAGATACCCGAGGATTGGTCCGAGTGCATCAATTTGACAAAGTGGAAATGGTCAAATTTGTGACGCCCGAGACCTCGTATGACGAATTGGAAACGCTGCTCCAAAATGCTGAGGAAGTGTTACAACTGTTGGAATTGCCATATCGAGTGATGGCGCTGTCCACCGGTGACCTGAGTTTTGCTGCGGCCAAATGTTACGATATCGAGGTCTGGGCCGATGGACTCGGCAAATGGCTGGAGGTGTCCTCTTGCAGCAATTTCGAAGATTTTCAGGCTCGCCGCGCCAATATCCGATTTAAACGCGACGCAAACGCGAAGCCCGAATATGTGCATACCCTCAATGGCTCAGGGCTGGCACTGCCAAGAACGGTGATTGCTATCTTGGAAAATTATCAAACAGACGAGGGAACGGTCATGGTGCCTCGCGTGCTGAGAGACTTTATGGGGACTGATATTATCAAATAGCGCCAGCTTTTGCTCGTCGCATCGATTCATAAAAATTCACCCATTGTGGATCGTTAAATTATTCACCAATAGAAGGCAGTCCGAACGATGAACAAAAAACTAATTATCGGTGGTCTTATCATATTGATTGTCGTTGTCTACCTGTTCTGGTCTGCGATGAAAGATTCATCCGTGTATTTTATGACTGTGGATGAGTTTTTTGCCCAGGCTGATCAGCTGGAAGGAAAAGGAACACGCATCAACGGGGAGGTGGTCCCAGGCTCGATTCAATGGGATGCTTCGAAGTTGCTGCTCACGTTTCAACTAACGAGTGGAAAAAGCGTGCTGAATGTTCAGCACCACGGGGTTGCCCCTGATACCTTTCAAGAAGGTCTCTCCGTAGTAGTGGAAGGCAAATATAACAATGGGACTTTCACGGCGACCCAAATTATGACGAAATGCCCATCCAAATATGAGGCAAAAAGGGAATAGAGCAGATAAAAATTAGGAAGACCCGCGCGATAAACGGCCGGTCGTTCAAATGACCGTCCGCTACGACTTCATTGATTTGTCCTTATCGCACCAACTTTCTTAATGTTTGCTAAGGAGAATAAGATTGTCATCTGGACATTATTTGTTATTGCTCGCATTTATATCGTCTGCCTATGTCATTTGGGCAGGTATCTCTGGGATTAAATTGAAAAAGAAATCGCTGCTGCGCAGTGCCGAACTGGCGGTCTACAGCCAATTTTTATTGATCACCCTGAGTATTTTCCTCCTGGCCAATGCTTTTGTCAGCCGCGATTTCTCTTTCCGCTATGTGGCCGAGTATTCGGATCGACAATTGCCGTTGTTGTATACTTTGTCGGCCGTCTATGCCGGGCAGGCTGGCTCGTTGCTGTTCTGGACCTGGTTGCTTACATTTTTCAATGCGCTCTATTTGGCTGCCAGCCGAAACAAAAATGATGCTTTCAGAAATTATGTGGTTGGCGTCATTAATGCTGTCACTTTCTTCTTTTTGATCTTAGTAAATTATGCCACCAACCCATTTGAAAAATTATCGCCTGTGCCTCCAGATGGCATGGGATTAAATCCATTGTTGCAGAACCCAGAGATGATTCTCCATCCGCCATCGCTATTTTTAGGGTTCGTTGGATTTACCATCCCCTTTGCCTATGCGATCGCAGCATTAATCAAAGCGGACCTTTCCACAGAATGGCTGGACCGCAGCCGCAACTGGACATTATTTGCCTGGATTGCTTTAACGGTGGGCAATTTGCTGGGCGCCCAATGGGCATACGTGGAATTGGGTTGGGGTGGCTACTGGGCCTGGGACCCGGTCGAGAACGCCTCGCTATTGCCCTGGCTCACCGGGACAGCCCTGGTTCATTCTATCATGGTTCAAAAGACCCGAGATCTGATGCGCGGCTGGAACGTTGTTTTGGCCATCCTCACCTTTTTATTGACAATTTTGGGCACCTTTATCACTCGCAGCGGCATCATTTCCTCGGTCCATGCTTTTGGCCAATCCAACCTTGGAACGTTGTTTCTGGTCTTTATGCTGGCGCTGCTGGCCTTTGCTTTGGCTTTGCTCCTGGTGCGCATCAAAAAAATGCGGTCTCAAGCCTTTTATGAGGCACTATTGAGCCGGGAGACCAGCTTCCTATTGCTCAATATTATTTTTATCGTGTTGCTGATTATGGTGTTAATCGGCACTTTGGCCCCAGCCATCACCGAACTAATCATTGGAAAACAAGTAACCCTAGGAGAATCTTATTTCAATAGGATCGCCAAACCGATCGGGATCGTGCTGCTGTTGCTATTAGCCATTTGTCCGATATTGTCGTGGCGCGAAACAAGCGGCAAGGCTCTATTCAATCGTGGGCTCTATCCCATAGCGACGTCGATTTTATTTGGGATCATCCTTTATGTTTCAGGCGTTAACCATGCCACGGCGTTGCTCACGCTGGTCATTGGTTTTTTGGGATTGGCAATTATTGCCGCTGAAATCATTGGTGCTGTGAGTCGTCGCGCCAAATCAGAGAAAAAGCCCTATTTCATTTCCTTATTTCAAACCCTGAAACAGAATACCCGGCGCTATGCTGGCTATCTCATTCATGTCGGTGTCATCCTGATCTATTTGGCCATTGTTGGCACAACCGCCTTCAAACAAGAAAAGCAAATCACGCTGCAACAGGGACAGGCCACCAGCATTGGGAGCTATCGCCTGGTTTATATGGGCATGAGCGAGCAGCACCAGGCGAATCGAGATATTCTCACGGCCGAATTAGAAGTTTTCAAAGACAGCAAACGGTTGAACATTTTGAGCCCGCAGCGCCATTTTTACCATTCGAGCATGGGCAGCACCCAGTATACCACCGAGGTGGCGGTCCGATCCACATTGAAAGAAGATCTGTATGCCATACTCTCCAGCTACCAAGATGATGGTTCGGCCACCTTCACCTTTATGATCAATCCACTCCAGATCTGGATGTGGATTGGCGGTTTTGCGATGGTGATCGGAGTGCTCATTATCCTGATCCAGGCAGCTCGAAAAAAAGCCGCTTCATCGCCATCATCAAACCATCGCCAATCGGCTAAATCGGCATTCAAAAAAGACAGCAGCGCATGAGCTCGTGGATGCCTCTGAAAGCCATGTACCTCTGGATCTCAGCAAAATGAGCAATATATGTTAGGCCTATTGGAGAGTCCGACGCGCCGGAGGGCAAAATATTATGGTATTTGGTCAATCAAAATTTTAAGAGACTAGGGAAATGTTGCTGGAGTAAATCTTCGGGAAGGAAAAAATGAGAGTTTTCATTATCATCCTATCGCTAATGAGCTTGCTTTCGATTTCATCCTCAGCACAAACTGGCAAAGTTTTTGGCTTCGTCTACAATGGCAGCGCCGACAGCACCATTGTCGCTGGCGCGGAAGTCAATTTGATGGTCAATCGCGGTCATACGGTGATCGATGACTCATCTTACGTTCAAAAGGCCGATGGCAAAGGCCGTTTCGAATTCACAGGACTGGAGATGGATAGCAGCCTGCTTTATTACCCGCGGTCCACGTTCATGGATATTGTTTATTACGGCAAAGCGGTGCGCTTGACGTCCGATCAGCCCGTGGGCCAAAGCGATGTGATTGTCTATGACACGACATCCAGCTCCGAAAAGATCGTGACGCAACTGGAGCATTTGTTCATCGATGCTGAGCCTGGCAAGCTGCTATTTAGAGAAATTTTTGTCATGAACAACGTGGGGAACAAAACTTTTATCGGCCAGTATTTCGATCAACCCGATCGGCATTACGTGTTACAATTTCCTTTGCCCGATGGATTCGAAAATGTGGAAATACTCACTCCTGAAGCGCAGAATATGGTTCGAATCGAAGGGAATCAGCTCTATCATACGGAACTGATGTCGCCGGGCGCGCGCCAATTTTCGTTCCGATTCACGGTGCCAACAAAAAAATCGGAGTGGCATTTTTCCCGGCCGATCGTTTACCCCAGTGGCGGGATTAATATCTTCGTATCGAACCCGAATATGACCTTGGAAGGCGGCGGCTTATCGAACCAAGGAGAATTTTCGATCCGCGGTATTAACTATCAGCGTTTTTCCATCTTTCACCTCATGCCAGGGATGCAATTGAGTTTCACTGCTAAAAACATTCCGACCAAGCATTTCTCTTTCTCAATCCAATGGCTAGTGTTAATCGCGGTAGTTGTTTTTTTGCTGGCTGGCTTTATTTATACGATGCGACGGGTCCAATCATGATCTCAATCCGTCATGTCTCAAAATCGTTCGGCTCATTCGTTGCCCTGAACCAGGTCAATCTGGAAATTCAATCTGGTCAATACTGGATGATCGTCGGCCCCAACGGCGCAGGGAAGACCACCTTGCTAAAGATCATCGCGACCTTGGCGAAGCCCTCCCGGGGCGAAGTAATCATTCGTGTTGATTCAACTTCGGATCATGGCCGGACTGAATCGACAGAGCGAAATAACAACCAGCAGAAAGAAGCAAGGTCTCGGCGCGACCTTCAACAATCGGATATCCGACAGCGAATCGGCTTTATTGGGCATCAAAGCTTTCTCTATGCCAATCTCACGGCCGAGGAAAATTTGAAATTCTACGCATGGATGTATCGGCTCAAGGATGCTCAGCAGCAAATCGACCAGATGCTGCAATTGGTTGGATTGCTGGAGCGACGCCATGACCTTGTTAGGACTTTCTCTCGTGGGATGCAGCAGCGGCTCTCCATCGGTCGCGCCCTGCTTACAGATCCAAAAATCATTTTATTGGATGAACCTTTCAGCGGCCTGGACCAACATGCTATCGAAAATTTCGTGAATTTATTCACGTCATTAATCTCACCCGATCGGACAATTATCATGACCACGCATGATCTGCACCTGGGGTTGCAACTGGCCAGCCACTTCGCCATCTTATCGAAGGGAAAGATCGTCCAACAAGGACTAACTCGCGATTTCGACCTTCCCAGCTTTCGATCTCTTTATCGCCGATCGATCGAAGCGTCCACTTTAAATGTCAAGACGCTGTCACCTGATTTTGCGTCTCATCTGTAAAGCATGCGTTGGGAATTGAGAGGACCGAATGATCATGAACATGCCTGCAATGATCACCATCGCTTGGAAGGATATTTTATCGGAGTTTCGCAGCCGAGAAACGCTCTCATCCATGTTAATTTTCTGCCTGATCGTGGTGGTCATCTTTAATTTTATGTTCGAACCCGGGAGCACGCTGGTGAAACAAATGGTTCCTGGCATCCTGTGGGTTGCCATCACCTTTGCTGGGCTGCTTGGTTTGAACCGATCGTTCATTTATGAGGTCGACCAGGGCTGTTTGATGGGGCTGCTGCTCTGTCCTGTGGACCACTATCTGGTATATTTGGGCAAGATGATTGGAAATTTTTGCTTCATGATGATCATGGAAATCATTTTGCTCCCATTAATGATCGTGTTGTTTAATTTGGATATATTTATCATTTTGTTGCCTCTGATCTTCATCATGCTGCTGGGGACCTTGGGATTCGCCAGCGTCGGTACCTTGCTTTCCGCCATTTCAGTCAATACGCGCGCCAGAGAGATTTTGCTGCCCATCCTGCTGTTTCCCATTGCTATCCCCATCTTATTAGCCGCGGTGAAAGCCACCAGTTCGCTGATCAATCAAGGCAGTTTTGCTGGAACGCTTTCCTGGGTCAAAATCTTGATCGGATTCGACATCATTTTTCTAGTGATCTCCAGCCTGCTGTTCGAATATGTGGTGGAAGAATAATCCATGCGAATCTTGTCGTCTAAAGGATGATAGGAAGCATGGGATAACAATCAATAACAGCTTTGATCTCTATCAACCAATGGATATTAACGTGATAGCGGCATTCAAGAGTACTCATTTGAAATGGGCATTCGCATCTGGTCGAATCGGCTGATAAGCGAAAGCGGCAATCATCTGAAAGCGCCAGATTGAGCAGCTATTCGATGGATATTTAAAAAAACGTTCGATGGTTGGCGTTATGTGAAGCAGCCACAAAATAGTGCCTGAACGAAAACCGCATCATTTGACCTCACCCCGGCCCTCTCCTAACAGGGGATGGAAAAAGAACCTTCTCCTTCTCATCCCAGGAAAAGAGGTTAGGGGATAAGGTCTGAAATGGCATTTTTGATTGTATCGTCCCATTTGCTGATTATGGTGTTATCGTTCAAGCACGAAATCGATGGATTGGCAACTTTCAGCTTGACAAATCATGGCAAATTTAGTATCTTAACCATCGCTATGCCAATTGATATACCTTACGAATGGAAAGCCGCTTCAATCAATAGGCTGATCAATTGGCAAAAAAATTAGAGGGTTGCGGATTCCGACCGGCCCATCAATAAACCGACCCGACCTCGGGCTGGCTGGTTCGGATGCAAGTCTCGCACATTGGAGGGCAAATCGATGAAGACATCAAGAAAAATTCTCATCGGCGGTCTTGGCGCACTAACCCCTGTGATCATGAATCTATTGGTGATCGATCTGGAGGTACTATTAGTGAAGCTCACCATTTTTGCTGTGCTGGGTTATGTGATCCGGGTGATCATCTTATTTTATCTTGGCGGCATCACTGCGTTTCTCCATAAAGATGAAACGAATCCAGTAAAAATTTTTGAGCTGGGGATTGTCGCCCCGGCACTGGTCACCGCGCTCATCAACGCCGGGCAAATCGATGTGCCAAAAGCAAAACCAACCAATTGGATGAGCCCCATTGGCATCCCAGCATTCAGCTCGCTGGTTTACGCACAGCCCCAGGATACCACTAGAAACCAGGATACCACTAAAGTTGCGGTTAAGTCGTTCGCTCTCCCTCAAGAAACCCGAATCCAGCAGTTCTGGCGAGGATTATTGGGCATCAATCCACGTCGGACTTTTTATGTGATTGTCGGCTCGCATGACAAGCTTTCCGATGCGCTCAACGAGGTCAAAGAACTGGAGAGCAAGACCAAGGCATTCCGCTTCGATATCTATGAGCCGTTTGGTGATCGGAGGCAATACACCATTGTCATCGGTGGGCCACTCACCCGGACCGAGGCCATTCAATTGCAGCGACAGGCCATGGAAACGAAATTATTCAATTCAGTTCTCATCTGGAACATCTCAGAATAGCTGCCTTACGGATGAATTTCGTGGTACTGTTTCACAAAGCCCATGGCAAGCACTTTCATTTGGTGTCCATTTCCATGAAATCGGTTCGTCGTTGGAGTGGACCATCAGGATCGTTTCATCGCGGCAGCCATGTATCGTTTCGCCAAATTATAATTCGAACAAAGAATAAATTTGATGTCAAACTTGTCCAAAATAGGATTTTTCGTTTGGCATCTTAGCAGCAAAATGCAACAATAAGCGAATAAGGTTAAATCGCTGGTGGATTAGGATGGTTACCAAGGTCAATATGGTTTCTGAATTGGTCTTATATGTCAGATTGATTCAAACCTTAGGAACATCTAAAAATCGATAATAGCAGCACCTTATTACTTTATTGAAAAGCTCTATTATTAAAAACCAGATTTCTCATTTAGCATTTGGGACAGCAAATAATAATCCAGCAATTGGCAAACAAGCTGAAATGAACCTCATTTTGAAGAACGAATACATTTGCTTTTAACTGCCTAATTTACAAGGAGCAAATTTACAAATATAAATTATTTTGAACGGCAGTGATTTGATGTCTAATTGAAGGCCATTTTCGATCAAGCTGTGGAACAAATAACCGAATGAAGCACGAGCAAATAACCGCCTGGATCAAAGACTGGAGCCTAATGCTTCACTTTTTTACTGAGACTGAAGTCAAAATTATTGCGGATCAGCTAAGGCGTCTGGAGATCGCCAATGTGGTATATTGTGCGTATGAGAATCGGTTCGCCAAGAGCGGCGGATTGGGGGCTGTTGCCGGCTCGCTGCCATCGTACTTGAAGGCCGCAAATCCCGATGTCAATGTGATCGTCATGACGCCATTTCATTCCGAAATCATCGATGCAGCGCAATTGACCCCCACTCATCGGCGATTTACGATTGAGTACGACCAGCGTCCGCATGATGTGGAGATTTTCGCCCATCCGGTCGCAGGGATCGATGGGAAAGGTGGCTCTGTCACTGAATACTATCTGAAGATTGATGGCTGGTTTAATGCTCGAAATCGACTCGATGATCCCTATATTTTCGATGAGACTAATCCAGAGAAAAACGAATCCACCTTGCGGGAGAACGTGATGCTCTTTTGCCAGGCAGTGCCTCTGGCGCTGAAGGCATTAGGGATCGATCGCAATATCGTCCTCCATTTGCAGGATTGGCATACTGCGCTGCTTGCCTTGACCAGCAAGCTCGCCATGCGAGATGGGATACTGAGCTCCTGCGGCTCCGTCATCACATTGCACAATGTCTATGATTGCTTCATTCCATGGCAGGAATTGGGCCGATTCGTCGGCTCTACTACCCTCCAGCAGATTGAACGGCAGTTTCCTGGCGGATTAACTGCGCTGCAGATCGGTTTGCCTCTGGCCGATGCGCCAATTACCACGGTCAGCCGAACCTTTGCCCAAGAATTGACGACAGATATCTTACAGACCGAATACTTCGTCCCCCATCTCCAGCCATTGCTCCGTCGGTCGAAGGTTATTGGCATCCCGAATGGCTCATTTGTCCCGTTCCCCGAAAAATTCGCTCCTGAACAGCGGTTGTCCCTCCAGAACATCCGGGATATCAAGCTTAAGAGTCGCAATGAGCTGTTGCAGGTTCTGGAACAATACCATCTGGCAGAGCGCATTGGAACTTTGACCTATCAGGATGGGTCGATCAGCCAACTGCCCGATACTATACCGATCGTAGTCATGGCCGGCCGCCTGGACTTCAACCAAAAGGGCTACGATATTGCGCTTCAATGTCTTGAACAGTTTGGCAGAGATGAGATCAAGGCCGTTTTGACCCCGCTGGTCGCCTCATCCGGCCATTTGGAATTCATTCGCGAAGCGGTTATGCGGTGTCATGGCAATGTTATGGCTTTTCCCATGCGGATGAAACAGGGATACCAGGAATTGCTGATGGGTAGCAGTTTCGGTCTGATGCCTTCCATTTACGAGCCGTTCGGTGCCGCACTGGAATATCTGGTGCATGGAACCGTGGTCATTGCGCGAAGGACCGGCGGCCTGGCGGATCAGATCCAGGACCATCGCTGCGGTTTGCTATATCGCGAGCCACACAAAACCTATCGCATCGCCAATATTCGGGAGTTCTTCAGTCTCGCCAACGATCTGCCAGCTCGTCGAGCAAACCCATGGTTTCAGGGGATGGTCACGGCATTGCATGAAAAACTAACCGAAGCCATTCATCTCTATCAACACCATCGCGATGAATACTACCGTTTGATTATCATGGGCTTCAAACAAGCACGATCGTTCGATTGGTCCACCGCCGCTGATCGGTATTTTAAGATCTATCAACTGGTGAATCAAGGATTCTATTAAAACCTTGCCTCGTCCCGGCTAAAGATTGATCATATTGGATGGGAGAGCTGACTGGAATAAAACAGACCGCGATAAATTATTAATTGCTATGTTAGACCAGCGCTTTATTTCCTGCCGCGCTGGATAGAGCTGACATCGGCAGTCCACGGGGCTAAGCAAGGGACATCTCGAGCAATCATCCGATGGCGCGTTGCCAATCGGTAGATTCAAAAATTGAGTTTTAAAATAGCCCAGAAAACATTGAGCGGAGGAAATATGTCTCATTCCCATTGGCTTTTTATCATCAACCCGGTGGCTGGTAACGGCTTGGCCGCCAGCTATGCCACGACCGTCCAAGCGATGATCGAGCGATACCAGATTCCTGCTGAGATGATCCTTACGCAGCGCCGGGGTCATGCCACACAGCTTGCAAATGATTATGCCCAGCAAGGATTTAATCACATTGTCGGTGTCGGCGGGGACGGCACGTTCAGCGAAATCATTCAGGCGTTGGTCCACAAACCAGAAGTCACCTTTGGGGCGGTGTCTGCTGGCACAGGGAACGATTTTATTCACATCCTTGGTTTCTCGGACCATTTCTCTGACAAGGACTGGGAAATATTTTTCGAGGAGAACACCATCCAAATGGATGTCGGTCGATGCAACGACCGGTATTTCATTAACGGAATGGGGCTGGGATTCGACGCGCAGGTGGCTTTCGAGAATTATGAGGCTGAAAACAGTCGCGCCGTCAAGGCCGGCAGTAAGGCCAAATACTGGAAGCATATTTTAAAAACACTGGTGACCTACAAAGAACAAGATATGCGCGTCAGCTACCCCGATCAGGCGCGCACCACCAAGTCCTTTCTGAACACCATCGCCATCGGTCGCAGATTGGCGGGCGGCTTTTACCTGACTCCCAACGCCCTTGCCAATGACGGCTTGCTTGATATTTGCATGATCAACCAGCTTTCGCTATCGGGAAGGATCAAGGAACTCTTGCGGGTCATCAAGCAGGCGCACATCGAAGATCCAGTCGTCAATTACTTCACTACCGATCGCATCGTGTTCGAATTCGATCATGAAGTCCCAGCCCACCTGGATGGCGAAATGTACTTCGGCTCTCGCTTTGAAGTGAGCATATTGCCGCATCATTTAAAGACCATTTACAATCCTTATGGCAACCATTTCTTCATCAAGAACTGAAATTGATCCAGCCGAGCCGGTGTACTTCATTTATATTTTGGAATGCGCGAATGGTAGCTACTACACTGGGTATACCAAGAATTTAGCCAGACGCTATGCTGAACACCAAGCTGGTACCGCGAATTCGAGATTTACTCGGAGTTTCAAACCGACGCGAATTGCCCAATGCTGGCAATTGGCCGATACCATAGGACCGGCACTGAAAATTGAAGCCTGGATCAAACGGCAACGGAAACAGACCAAAGCGCTGCTGATTCAACAACCGGATCAATTGAAAGCGATGATTGAGCACAAGCTCAGGATCCCAGCCCATTTAACGCCGTTCGATTGGTCGGCCATTGTGCCAGAACATAGCCGTGCGGATCGCAACAAAAAGGGAAGAGCTCCCGCCAAAGGCTAATATCCTTTTCAGGGCTTGCTTCATCCTTCCCAGGCTGTTCATCCATTATGTGGATGCTGCAATGATTTCCTTTGCGCTGCCCCGCGAGTGATTCCATTTGCGCAGATCAATGGATCTGCGTGTGCGAAATTATCCGCGGGGCTACTTCTTTTAACACCCGCCCTCTGGCGGATGAGAATACCGTTGCGGAGGCAATCCTCAGCGATCGTGCGACCATCTGAAGGATCATCGCGCCAATCAGTAGGTCTTCAATTCCCCAATCGCCGCCTCGACCGCCTCTAAGATTTTTCGCTGCTTGACTGCTTCCATCATGTTGTTATGATCCGGGTACAGCGGTCGATCCTCATCCAAATGTTTGACGATGGTTCGCACTGCCGCATGGGCCGCTTGGGTTCCTTTGCCCGGCCGGAAATCCCTGAAATCCAATGCCTGCGCGGCCGCAATGAACTCGATGCCCAAAATCCCATACGCGTTTTCGAGAATCTGTTTGGTCTTTAGCGCGGTGTTCATGCCCATGCTAACGAAATCCTCCTGATCGGCGGCCGCAGGGATTGATTGAATGGAAGCCGGCATCGAGAGGATACGCTGTTCGACAATCAACATATCGGCTGTATATTGGCTGAGCATGTGTCCCGAAAACATCCCAGCGCCTTTGGTGAGGAAAGCAGGCAGCCCCACGCTAAGCGCTGGATGGAGCAATCGGTTCAAGCGCCGTTCTGATAAGACACAGACCATGGTGATGCAGGCGCCGAGCATATCCAGCGGCACACTAATGGGCGAGCCCTGGAAATTTGCACCAGTCAACACCACGCCATCATCAGGCAAGAAAATGGGGTTGTCGGCCACCCCATTCAGTTCTATTTCAAACTGTTGGCGCGTCCAGCGCAGATGATCCCGCGCCGCACCGATCACCTGGGGCGTCGACCTCATGCTATATGCATCCTGCACTTTCACTTTCATTTTCCCGGTCAACAGATCAGACCCGGCAATAATTTTTTGGATATTTTCCGCGGATGCAATAGCGCCGGGGAAGCCGCGCAACCGATGCAACCGCGGATCATACGGTTTCATATTGGCCAATAGCGCCTCCAGCGTCATCGCCGCGGCGATCTCGGCCTGCTTCAATAGTCGCTCCGTCTCATAAATCTGCAGACACCCCATCCCTGTGATCAAATTGCTCCCATTAATTGCCGCCAGCCCATCTCGTGCTTTTAGGCCAGGGATCGCGATACCCGCTCGCTCCATAGCCACGCGCCCCGGAAGCCGCTCCCCCTGGTAGAACGCCTCCCCCTCGCCCATTAATACCAAGGCCATCTGGCTCATGGGCGACAAGTCCCCGCACGCCCCAACGCTCCCCTTTTGACAGACCACTGGCGTCACCCCTTTATTCAACATCTCCACATAGGTCAGCGTGATCTCCGGCCGGCAGCCAGAATATCCATTTGCATGAACATTGATGCGGCTCAGCATCGCCGCACGAACCTCTGGGATGGGAACCGGGGCCCCAATCCCAGCCGAGTGGTTATAAATCAAGTATTTTTGAAACTGCTGAATCTGTTCATCATTCAAAATCACATTGCACAACTCGCCGATCCCAGTATTGACCCCGTACATAATCTCCCTATCCTCGATCTTGCGTTCAATAAAACGGCGGCAGCGCTGAATTCGCTCCAGCGCTGCGGGATCAAGTTTCACCTGCTCATGGTGATACGCTACACGATAAACATCCTCAATCGTTAAGTCCTTTCCAGTTATTTTAATCGCCATTGCTCCTCCATAGAAAAATTTTAGCTGTTCGATTCTCGCCATTGCGCGCTCAATTTACTTATTTCACCCGCAAGAGTCAATCATTTTTTTGTGAAAAAAGCTAAGGACCGATTCTGTTCCAGCTTCCCTTGCGGCGGCGCCTCATTGTAACCTGACAATCAAATCGCTAACGTCCATTCGCCTTGGATTTAACAAAAAAATTGCTTGCCTTATTTGATAATAATAATTATATTTCGACCAATTTGAAATTGCAGGGCCAATGGCTATTGAGATCCGCACTGTTCCTGATAGGAACAAGAAATGGATAAAGCCGCTTCGGCGGCGAATTTTCGTTCATGGCGGAATGCTTTAGCCCTATGATCGCATGATGGTAGGGCTATTTTGTTTTTTATCGCTCTGCCATGGACTCACCATGGCATCTATCACCAAGCGAATAGCCCCGAACTTTTCGCCTGGTACATGTCATCTGATCTATTGCTGATAATATTTTTTGATTTCAATTGATGTGGAGAATAAAGGAATGGATGTGATCAAGCCCAGCCTGCCGAAAGGGACTCGAGATTTTTTGCCAGAGCAAATGCTTCGGCGCCAGTTTGTGATGAATACTATTCGATCGATCTTCGAAAAATACGGCTACGAGCCTCTGGAAACGCCTTCCATCGAGACGCTGGAAGTCCTCTCTGGAAAATATGGCGAAGAAGGCGAACAATTGATATTTAAAGTGCTCAAACGCGGTACTGGGATAGAAAAGGTAGGCCGATCAATCTCACAATTCACTATTTCACGCCTCTCTGACATTGTCGACGAGGCGCTGCGCTATGATTTGACCGTACCGCTGTGTCGGGTCGTTGCCATGTATCAGAACGAAATTACTCTGCCGTTCAAGCGATATCAGATGCAGCCAGTCTGGCGCGGCGATAAACCTCAAAAGGGACGTTACCGCGAGTTCTATCAATGCGATGCCGATACCGTTGGTAGCGCCTCAATGCTGGCCGATGCCGAAACCATTGCATTGATCCATGAGATCCTGTCAACTCTGGGATTCACCACATTTAAGATCAAAATGAATAACCGCAAAATTTTATCCGGCATTGTCGAGTATGCTGGAGTGGAACCAACTCGCGGCAATGACGTCTGCATTGCCATCGACAAGCTGGAAAAAATTGGCATCGATGGTGTCCGACAGGAGTTGCAGGAGCGGGAAATACCAGATTCGGCCATTCATAAAATACTACCCATTTTAGAAATCTCCGGTCCAGCCAGGACGATATTGAGCGATATCACCACTTTTTTGAAAGATTCGGCCATTGGTCTGGAGGGGATTACCGAACTGAATGAGCTAATCGGATATGTGGCAGACCTGGGCGTCCCGCCAGAAAATTACGTGATCGATCTCTATTTGGCGCGGGGATTGACTTATTACACCGGCCCGATCTACGAGTCTGTTGTCGAACAACCGAGCATTGGCTCTTTGACTGGCGGCGGACGCTATGACCAGTTAGTCGGAATGTTTCTGGGAACGGATATTCCAGCCACCGGGACGACCATCGGCATCGAGCGGATCATTGATGTGATGACTGAGCTCAATATGTTCCCGGAAGCTCGAACCAAGACCCAGGTTCTGGTCACCATATTCGATGAAACCACCAAAAAAGCCAGTCTATCCATTGCCAAGCAATTGCGCGCGGCGGGAATCAATACTGAAATATTCTTTGAAGTCGGGGGCTTAAAAAAGCAATTCAAGTATGCCAATCGGAAAGGCATTCCATTTGTGGTGATCCTGGGACCGGATGAAATTCAAAATAACATCATTTCGCTCAAAAACATGAGTTCCAGCGAACAGATGAATATCACCTTTGAGCAATTGCTCAACATCCTGAAGCCATCGTAGCAGATGCAATTCGCCACCTGCTGGTCCCGGATGGGAACAGGACTTCTGCGATCCCTTAACTCTGAAGTTCGGATAGAGTGCGACGAACAGCGGGAACGTTGATGCATGACGGCGTTTCGACAAGAATGCGTTTTCAATAGAAAGCGATTCCAACGGAAAGCATGTTTTGTCCATCCAAAAGAAGAAAAGGTGGGCATTGTCAGGACGCTTTGTTGGGTTTTGATTTGAGATAATCCTCAGAATCGGCAAAAGTGATCCTCATAGCTCGAAAAACGACCGCCGGTAGTCAAGCAGAAGAAAGACTTGCCAAATGAAGGATTTAGCGGATAGCCTTGATAATTTTTGCTACAAACGCCGCCTGGTTCCATACATTATTTTGCTCCGTGAAACCCAACCGCACGATGACCAATTGTTTCGATGGAATAATGGTGACATATTGATCATTGTGTCCGCGGGCGGAAAACAGATCGTTCGGGAGAGTGGCGGCGACTGTCGCATCGTAAATGGGGAGACAATGCGGGCCCAACCACCAATGCGCGCCATATTTTCCGAACGGCGCCAGATCCAGAGGTGTTAGCGAATATTGCACCCATCCCTCAGGGAGGATGCGCTGTCCCTCCCAAACCCCATCTTGCAGATAGAGCAAGCCGAATCGCGCCCAATCCCGCGCCGTGGCATACAAGTAGGACGAACCAACAAAGTTTCCAGCCGCATCAGGCTCGATAATAGCGCTATACATGCCGATCCGTTGAAATAAGGCCTTCGCTGGGAATTCCAAGTAAGCCCGATCGTCTCCGGCAAACGTCTGGCGAATGATGCGGGACAGGATATTGGTGGTGCCGCTGGAATAGTCCCAATAACTCCCCGGCGGATGAATCAGCGGCTTGTTGATGGCAAATTTTGCCGCATCTTTTTCACGATATAACATGACGACCACATCGGAAAATAGACTGCTATATTGCTCGCCGAACTCTAACCCACTGCTCATGTGAAGCAAATGATCCAATGTAATGGCCCGGCGGGCGTCAGTGGGAGATTGCCACTCAGGCACCAGAGCAGCTTGATCGATGGACAACTTGCCCTGGCCGACCAGAATGCCAATCAATGCGTTCATCACGCTTTTGGTCATCGACCAGCCCAGCAGCGGGGTATCCGAAGTAAAACCATCGGCGTAACGCTCAGCAATGATTTTCCCCTTATAGACGACAACCACTGCCCGAGTGCGGCGCAGATGCAAGGAATCCGGCTCAGCAAAGGCTTCTCCGATCGCCTGGGTGAGTCGTGCGCTATCGATTTCATCCGGCAAATGGCTCCGGTCAACCAGATTTCCTTGGGGCCATGGCAAGGACCAATAATCTTCTGGGGGCTGAATTGGCTGCAAGCCCTTGCCCACATCTCTTGACGCCAAATCCAGCGTCGCGCCCAGCCCAGACCGATAATAGGCGGTCCGTTTCACCAGCCCCAACGGTGCCGCCGCTGTCACCCGCTGATTCCTATCATCAATCTTTTGCGTGATGATTTTTAATCTCGAATCCGAAAGTTCCTCCCGCAACACATCATCTGGACTGCGATGAGAAATAAAAACGCTTGAACACAGGATTTTGGCTTTATACCCAGCCCCAATGTAGAGGATATGGAGAAAATACCTACCAAAATACCAACCCGCCAGGAGCAGGAGGACCAAAAAGATCGTGAGAAATATTTTTAAGGTTCGCTTCATCGTGGCTTCCTGATTTTTGTACGGCAATTCACCATCCGATGATTGGCATGGATTCTCTCCCATGCAGTGCAGAAAGATGAATTGGCTCATTCCGGCATAATAAGCCAATCACGTTCTGGCTATTTTTTTGCACCACTTCGCATAGAAATTTTGACGACCAGGATCAGCCATGGCAGTTTTCACCATATTTGCTTGAGCCAAATCACGAGTGTCCATGTTCCTGAATCTGCTTTGCCTGGATGATCATCCTGGTGAGGGAGAATTAAAAGAAATTATTTGTAAATGTCAACAGATATTTTTATATTTCTTGGCAATCGAATTCTCAGCATTCACATCAAATTTTGGTCAAATGATCGAAAGCGGACCAGCTTAGGGAAGCCATGAAACGGATGGTGATATGGATGGCAACCGGCTTGATCGGAATGCTGGTGATCTCTGAGGTAGGGGCACAACATTCCTGGTACATGGGAGTGGCGCTGGGGGATGCCTATTGCTTTCCCGGCGCGCTATCCCTTCAGCAATCATCCCACCCCGAAATTCATCTCCGCGCCCGATTTGCAACCCATTCTTTTCAGCCGCCCATCTATTATGCTATAAAGGTTGGCCACGATCGCAACGCAAAAGGATGGGAGATCGAGCTGGTTCATTTGAAAATCAAGCTAAAAAATACAACCGAAACCATTCAGCGATTTGAAGTGTCCCATGGATTTAATCTGGTGACTGCGCTTCGTGGCTGGAAGTGGGGCCATTTTCGCTGGCAACTTGGCGCAGGGATGGTGATCGCCCATCCTGAAAATACGGTGAGACGCTTGAAGCTTTCTGAGAACCGGGGGTTATTCCATAGCGGCTATTTCATCGTCGGCCCGAATTTCCAACTTACAATAGCAAAACAATTGATGACCTGGTCTAGTTTCTCATGTTCTGTCTCTGCTAAGATCGCTGGAGCTTATTGCTGGATTCCGATCGCTCAGGGCCAAGCCCGATTGGCCATCCTCGCTCTCCATGGCCTCATTGGGCTGTCTTATTCATTTTGATATCCATCATGGAATTTATCGATAACAATAGCCTGTTCATGTCCACTCTATCATGCTGGTTTCGCTGATGGTTGGTTTTGATTTGCATTCCATTCATCCGCCTGCGAAATTGGCCGATGATTATAAACAGCGAAAGGAACAGATTATGTCACCTACGAACTTTCACTCGATCCCCTTAAGCCGCACCACAGAATTGCGGTTTGAAGTGAGCGCCTATAAGGGCAAAAACTATATCAACATTCGTCAATACGTCACATCGGATAATTACACTGGCTATACAAGGAAGGGAGTTACCCTGAACAGCGGATTGGGGGAGGAACTGTTGGCGGCACTCCGATCTGCTGACCCCATTCAACAGCCGCTGACGGAGCAGGAACTCTGTCGTCTGCCCAAGAACGACACCACAGAATTGGTCGCGCGAGTTGTCCCACCAAGCGACAAAAACAAGAGCGCATCATTGGATGTCAGAGAATATGTGCAGAGTGATAGCTATTCTGGTTGGACGCAAAGGGGATTTCGACTTTCGCTGGATAAATTGGATCAAGTGATCGCCTACCTGGCAGAATGTCTGCGCCAAATTGGAGTGGATAGCGGGAACGCGGATATATCGAATGCTGAACGGCACTGAGCTGGGATCAACAAAGAATCGAGTCATCCTTCAGAAACGACGCAAAATGGATTCGCTACAATTCGCTCGCCCTATTTCTGAAGCGAATATCATTCGCAGGAAATAGCTTCCAAGTATCTCACCCAGGAAGTCTGTTGGGCACAGATGAACTCATTGTCCCTGATTTCTCCTTCGTTTCTCACTTCAATATTTCTTCTCCAATATCATCATTTTATGCTCATCGCGGAAACCGATATTTTTTAGTGGACCTGCAATGATAGAGGTCCTCACGGGTTGATGGTCATAGAATTCGACTTTTACAGCACGGATTCGTCGCCATCCCGCAGGATCCTGCAATAATTGTGGGAGTACCGACACGATCGACTCCAATTCACTGAGAGATAGCTCGCGCAGGGGGATGAGTCGCGCCCCTTTGGATTCAATGGCCATCATGGGCAATCCATTTTTAAGGATCAGATAATTGCTGGGATGACGGAGCAATCGCCAATCTGGCAACATGGGGTGCAGCACCGGAAGCGGCGCTGCTGCCCCATAAAGGTTGGCCGGGTCGCAGCTATTGATCAAAATTGGGAGATCATCGTCTTCGCTGTCAATATGAGCGCCCCGGGATAAACTCATCAATTCATCGGCGGCCCGGGGCAGTGCGAATTGTAGTCCAGAAAGCCCTGTGACGAAATAGCCGCGTCGGATTTCCCCTCGCCATTCCAATCGCACCAGCGTATCGTAGATCCATCGCCAGGGGATCGGCCAATGTTCCAGCTCATAAATTTCTCGGCAGATCAAGCCATAGCGCTGTAGCATCTGTTGGACCACTGCCTCGATGTGCATGGTCGTTGCGTCATCAGGCCGCATTGGTGGTGGCAGAAGCCACCATCGACCCGAACCCGGCACCGGCCGGTGGCGCTCATGGCGCCAATGACGGCGATAATTCATCCTTAATGCCAATGGATCAACAAGTTGGTCCAGCGAGGCCGGTGGTTTGTCCGCACGAATGACCGCAAAGCTATCATTGGTGACCTCACCCCGCCAGATCAATTCCCAGAGACCAGCGGCACAGGCAGAAGGCGGCAGCCCAGATTCCAGGGAGAGATCATTTAAAAAACACGCACCCCTTTTCTGAAGTACTCCGATAATTGGATCGATGATCTTTTCGGATTTAGGATCACCTTTTTGGATCTTCGTTTCTTTTTCTTGATATCGAAAATGAGAAAGATCGGTCCGGAAGGCAAAAGCAATATCTCCCATTGCGCCTGGGCTCGACGAACGGCCATACCAGACGACTTCGCCCTGTCGGCACCATTCGTCCAACCAACCGGGCTGATAATCCACCATCCTTCGCCCAAAAACCTCGGTCTCCCAAAGCTCTGCTGGCAATGATAAGCCTTGAAGGTGTTCGATTAATTCGAGCAGGCCAGTTGGCCCGGAGCATCGAGTTGCTGGCGTCCGATGTTGCCATCGCATCAGCCATTGGAGATAGTGAGTTGGGTCGCAGGGATGCACGCGCTGCCGTTGGTGGCGCAACGTCAATCGTCGCACCTGCTCAATGATTTCCGGCGTCGCCCATAAGATCTGATCCTCAGCCTCCCCGAACTTTATCGCCACATATTTTCCCTCTCCCCTCAGCTCATCGAACCATTGCTGCACCGTTTGGCGATCAATCGGATAACGAGCAATCACATCAGCGACCGATACCCCAGCGTGATGAGCGATGAAGCGTTCGATAATGGTTCGCTGGGCTTCGGTTCGATGAAAGCTTTGAGATAGAATTTCTGGGGGCAACACCTCATTCGGCAAGAGCCATTGAAATTGATCGCCTAATTTGAAGCAAATCTTCTGGAAGCTGGCAGGAGAATCTTCCGGGGCATTTCCATCGGCAAAAGCAGACCGATACAAAGGAAAATCCTCTGCCGCAATCCATCGCCATGGTGTTTGAACGCCATCTATGAAGATGCAGAACGCCCGGCGTTCCGCTACCAGCTTTTGCAACAATGACTGATGATCCCCCAGTACTCTCCCTTGGATCTCATATTCACTCAAATCGCCAATGCGATGGAGCAGTTCCACCAGCTCAGTTGGTGTCCTGGCCCGATGGGCTTCTGCCTGGCCTTGCAGCCGTTGCTCCACTTGATCGATCGCTTCGCGATCCAGCAGTTGGTGCGTGGTTTCTGGAGAGATCAATTCTTCGATAAAACTTTTATCGATGGCGATGCGGCTAACCTCTGTTTGTTTGGGTTCATCGTACTCATACATGTAGCCGGCCATAAAATCCAACATCAGCGTCGCTGCAAAGGGAGAGGGCTGTTTTGCCTCGCGGATCACGACATTGACTTCACCGCTCTGAATGCGCGCCAATAATGTGATCAGCTCGTTCATCGCCAGAAAGTCCTGGAGCGATTCTCGGTAGGTCTCTACGACGATTGGGAAGTTCGGAAATTGGCGAGCGATCTCCAACAGATCGCGCGACCGCATACGCTGCAGCCATAATGGGGAGCGTTTTCCCGGTTTCGGCCGCGGAATGAGCATCGCGCGATTGGCATTGTGCCGGAATCGAATTCCAAAAAAGGCTGAATTGGCCAGCTCGGCTATGACCAATTCTGCCACATTGTGATCGGTGATGCTCATAATGACCTCAATGGCCCGCTGCACATGTTCAATTGGATAGCGCAGCACAATTCCCCCATCGGAGTGGAGCGATTCTGGTTCAACGTTCCATTGCCGCTTAAATTGAGCGAGGATAGCCAATTTCCAGGGCAAATGCACTCGCCCGCCGTATGGGGACAGAATAACGATCCGCGGATCTCCCAATTCATCATAGAAGCTTTCGATCAGGATGGTCCGATCATCCGGGATTGCCCCAGCCGTCTGTTTTTGATCTTTGAAATACTGATAAAGGTTTTGAGCCGCTTTTTCGTCCAGCAAATAGTTTTGCATCAGCCATTGGAGACAATGAGGATCATCCAGTCGTTGGGCCAACTCGCGGCAAAATTCGCCATACCGCCGGGCCAGATGCGCTGAACGATTCATAAATTCACCCTTCCAAAACGGCATCCGAGCGGCCATATCTCGGGCCGGGCGAACAATTACCCGATCATGGGTGATCTCCTGAATACGCCATTGGCTGCTTCCGAGCGCAAAAACATCGCCCACCCGGCGCTCGAACACGAATTCCTCCTCCAATTCTCCCAGTCGGGTCACCCCATCCTCAAGATAGCAACCGTATTGGCCGGTATCGGGAATGGCGCCACCCCCCAAAATAGCAGCTCGCTGCGTTCCTGGCAGAGCATAGAGCATCTGGTTCACCCGATCCCACGAAAGGCGAGGTTTCAGATCGCGGAATAGCGCGGACGAATATCGGCCAGAGATCATCTCAATAACTCCGAGAAAATGCGACCGCGGCAGCGTCTGATACGGATATGCCTGCCGAATTAGATCGTAGAGCTGATCCACGGGCCAGGGTTTCATGGCGACAAGAGCGATCATTTGCTGGGCCAAAATATCGAGACAATTCTTTGGAATGTTGATTGGCGAGACATCGGCTTGGAGCATCGCGGCAGTGATCACGGCCATTTCGAGCAGGTCCGATCGCGTCTTGGGAATGAGCCGACCTTTGCTCGCCAGCCGGTACAGATGCCCAGCGCGGCCGACCCGCTGCAGACCGCGCGCCACATCCTTGGGTGATTCCACCTGGCAGACCAGATCGATCGCACCCATATCAATCCCAAGCTCCAGGGTGGCCGTCGCAACCAATGCAGTCAACTTGCCCTGCTTGAGTTGGTCTTCAATTTGGCGGCGCGCCTCCTTCGACACGCTGCCATGATGGGCTTTGACCAATTCATATCCCGCCAGTTCATTGATCGCCGCCGTCACGCGTTCCGCAGCGGCTCGATTATTGACAAAAATCAACGTGGAACGATGCTGCTGAATCAGTTCCAAGAGCGTTCGATAAATCTCTGGCCAAATGGTATTTTCTGGCAATTCTCGAAAATCTTCCACTGGGCTAATAATTTTCAAATCCATTTCCTTCCGCATTCCCGCATCCACGATCGTCACGGGCCGCGGCTTAAATACCGCCACGCCGTTTTCATAGACAAGATTATTACCAGCCAAGAAGCGGGCAATCTCATCCAAAGGCTGTTGGGTGGCGGATAGGCCGATTCGAATAAATGGTTGCGCCGCAATGTGCTGCAATCGTTCCAACAATAGTGTCAGAAAAGTGCCCCGCTTATTATCGGATAAAGCATGAATTTCATCGACGATCACATATTTCACCGACCGCAACATGCGCTCTGGCCGATGGGACGTCAAAAGCAAATGCAACGACTCAGGCGTGGTAATGAGAATATGCGGCGGCAACCGTAACGCCATCTCACGTTCCTTTTGCGCGGTATCTCCAGTTCGTACAGCCACACGAATTTCCGGCAAAGTGAGCTTCAATTCAGCCGCTTTTTGCTGAATTCCTGCTATCGGTATTTCCAGATTTTTTTCGATGTCATAGTTGAGCGCTTTCAATGGTGAAACATACAGCGTATGCACACCGGCGGGCCATTTGTCATCGCTCAGATCCTTTATTAGGTCATCGATGCACACCAGAAAAGCCGCCAGGGTTTTCCCGGAACCTGTGGGGGCTAAAATGAGTGTATTTTCGCCTCGGGAAATCGGTGGCCAGCCCAGCAATTGGGGAGGTGTCGGCTGAACGAAGCGCTCGAAAAACCATTGCTGAATAGCTGGGTGAAACCGAGACAGAGAATTATCCTCTACATTTCTCATCGCTAAAACAGAAGCAAATGAATTAAATCATCGATGGCAACCAAACATTCATCACGAACCCAAATGGGCAGAAATGAATCATCAAACGTTGAACATCCCGCTGCACTTGTTTGTATGGTCATCCATTCGAAATCAACTTAAATCTTTCCATTCTTTTTTCGAATATCTCGAACCCAGGAGATGCTATCGCTCAAATCTTCACGATCTTCCCAGATTCCGACAAAAGGTTCTTCAGACAATTTCAACCGTTGAGTTTTTTTTAATAAAGTAGGACGCTGATAGCGAATGTGCAAAAAGGCGATAAAATCGAGGACTTCCCGTTTAGCTTCTGCAGGTAAGGTATCAAACTGCTGCCAGGCGTCTTCCATTTTTATGGCTTCTTCCATGAATTCATCTTTATTTATTTTTCCTGTAAAAGACCTGTTTTCTCTCCGACCAAAGCTATTAGTGCCTGACTTCAGACTATTTGATATCAGATATTTTTGGTTCACTTCAACAGCAATAGCATTCTTTGTTTTTGCCTTTGAAAGTTACACACCGCTTTTAATTGTTAACAGGTTCTTTTGAACCAATTGTTGAAGTTCCTTGCGTGCCAATCGCTTAAAATCTTTGGCGGATAACCACTCTCGTAAAGCTTGGGGCATTAGTTTGTCATCTCCGCGACCATAAAGGGTAAGTTGTTGGAACTGTTCTAGGATATCCCCATCAATCCAAACTGCATATTTTAAAATAGCAGCTTCAAACTTCATTTATAGTTCATGCCGCCTCTTCCAATAGCCTGGTCGTCTGCTGGTATGGGCAATAGCGAGAATGTAAATAGAATTATTTGCAATTTTATAGATAATCAAAAAGGGAAATCGCCGAACACGATGTTTTCGCCTGCCCGCTTTGTCTGGATGCCAGATCGTTGGATTTCTTCTGATGAAGGCAATTGCTTCTTCAACAGCGTCCAGCAATCGCTCTCCCAGTCCTTGTTAACGTTCTTCATAGAAATGAGCGGCTTCTATTAGCTCGATAGTCGCATCGGGGTGAAATTGAACTTTCATTGGTGCAGGCTTTTTCTTGCTTTTTTTATGGCTTCATCGGCTGAAATGCACGTTGCCCTTTCTTCTTCAATTTCCTGCCATCGCCGAGCTGCATCCGCCAGCCATGCTTCTTCCACCTCAGGCGACACAAAATGTTCGATGCTGTCCCATATTTTTTAAGCGATCACAGCCCGCTCATCAATTTCCAATCTTAACACCTCGTCAAGCAAAGTTTCTGAAATCATCCTTTCAATCTCCTAAATATAAAAATTAAAGCAATCTTATCCAGCTTTATCCAGCTTTATCCAAGATTTTCTTTAACAAAATATACAATTTTAAATCCAGCTTGTCAATAAGAAATTGAACCGATCCCCAAACGGCATCTTTAAAATTTATTAGATAACAAAATTCCATTTCTTTCAACCTCATAAACCAATCTCGGTCTTTCATAAATCTCCAATAGCGTTTCAAGGTAGAATATTCGATATATTAAAAATTTCAATTGACAAAGCTATTAACTTTTCCTAAATTGCATCGTAAAAGCTTCAGCCTTTCGAAGCAATGAGATTGACTTGCTTGCAAGCTCCATTCGAACTCATTCTGTAATCCAGGAGACTATCATGGTAAAATACCGATTTATTTTATTGACCTTGGGCCTAATCGCTGCACTGGCCGTTTGTGACCGAGCACCCGAAGAGCGCAAGATAAAGCTTTCGAAAGACATCACTGCCACCCGTCAGGATCAAAAATTGACCACCACCATCCAGTTGGAGCCTCGGGAGCGGCGCTCCATCGCCGTGATGTTCTTTCAAAATCAGACGGGCGATCAGAATTTGCAGTGGCTGCAAAAAGGACTAACTGAAATGTTCATCCGTGCTCTGTCGCAATCCCCATTCCTTTCGGTGCTGAGCACTGAGCGACTGCACGAAATCTTGGAACGCACCGAGGCTGCTCCCAAAAACATCGACATGGACATGGCGGCGGTTGTTGCCCGAGAGGCAAATGTGGAAGCCATTCTGGTCGGCAATATTACCAAAAGCGGCAATGAATTGAAAATCAACGTGAAATTGAAAGAGCCAAACCAGGGCATGGTACTGAAAGAGGAGAGCGTCGAGGGACCTGGGTTAGAAAAAATTTTTGCCATGGTGGATCAATTGACCGAGAGAATCAAAACAGATTTGAACCTGTCGTTAGAACTGGCCGAAGGGAGCAAAGGCATCGCCGAATTGTCCACCAATTCGCTGGAAGCCTGGCGCTATTACACCGATGCTATGGAAAACCTGAATCGGCTCTACTATCGGGACGCCATCAGCCAGCTCAACAAGGCCATTGCGATCGATTCCAACTTCGTCTCCGCCTACTTGCGGTTGGCCAGCTGCTACAGCCAGGAGGGAATGGTCGACAAGGCATTTAAGGTCTTCGAGAAATTGGAGCAGCTTAAACCACACGCCACCGAACAGGATTTATACTATATCTCCTTGATCAATGCCAGACTGAGGGGCGATCTGGAAGCAGGGATGAAAGCTCTTCAGCAATGGCTGCAAAACCATCCTGATGATCGGGAGGCCAATTTCAACCTCGCCAAATTTTTTGACGAGCTGAATGACCGCCAGCGTTCCATCGAATACCTTAACAAGACACTGGCAATTGATCCCAATTACAAATTGGCGCTGAACCAGATGGGTTATGAACATGCTTTTATCGGAGACCTGGCGAAAGCCATGGTCTATTTCGACCAATATCAGCAGATTGCCCCGGATGAGCCGAACCCATTAGACAGCAAGGGCGAAATTTATTCCTGGTACGGCGATTTCAAGCAAGCGGAGAAGCAACTCAAAGCCGCACTGAAAAAAAATGAAAACTTCCATGTATCACTGCTGCATTTGGGCCTGGTCTACCTGGATCAGGGGGAATACCAAAAGGCACTGCAAACGTTTGAGCTTTATCTGAAGAAAATCACCGAAGGCAAGTTGCAAGCCAGCGCCTATAACCTCATCGGCCAGACAAATTTGCTATTGGGAAATAGGGATCAAGCCATTCAGAATTTCAATCTTGCCCTGGAAAATGATCCTGTGCCCCTCTTAGCCCTGGATCAATTGTATCTATTCTATATCGCCGAGCATGATAGCGCCAGTGCCCGTAAGCTCGTTCGGGATGCGTATCAAAAAATCAGGAGCATAGCGGACAACGATCTGCTTCTCAGTCAATTTATCGGCTTCCTATTCCTGTACAGCATGACATACGATGTGTATGTGGACGAGACCGCAGCGCTCCTGGCCCAAATCATCGCCGAATCTGACAACCCGAATCTCACGCTACGAGCGAAATTCATGTTGTCTCAACTGTATTTGAAACAACAGCAATTCGAGCAGGTCACCCAGCTATGGCAGGGTGAGCTGGCTTCGGATGTCGTTACCCTGTTCAAGTTGGCTCGTAATATCAATTACGATGATTTTTGGAAATATCACTTCAATTTCAACCGGCTGTTCTATCTTCACCCAGAGGCGGGGATCAGACATTATTTAGCCAACATCCAATCGGCACAGGAAAATGACGCCAGATTCTTCGAGGTCGGCTTTCGCTGGTTCTTGGCCGATCTGTATTTTCAGCAGCGAGATACCGTTCGAGGGCGAGAACAATTGCGCCTGATCGGTGCGCCCGAGGAACGGCAGTGGCTGGTGATTGGACCCTTTGAAAATAACAATGGCTTTCTAAAAAAATTTCCGCCAGAAAAAAAAGTCGCTTTGAACAAAACGTACCGGGAAAAATCCACCCAGATTCAGTGGCAGCATCCCGATGACAACAATCGGGATGGCTATATCAATCTGGCAGCGATATATCCCAAATCGAACATGGCCGTAGCCTATGCCTTGATTTATGTGAAATCGGCCAGCCACCGGATGGCGCAATTGCGACTGGGCGCGGACGAGGCGGTGAAGGTCTGGCTAAACGATCGGGAAGTCTGGCGCATGAATCGGATTCGGGGCGCTGTAATCGATGACGACATTGCCAACGTCATGCTCCAACCAGGGCTGAACAAAATCTTGATCAAGGTAATCAATCGCTGGGGTTCGTGGGGATTTTATTTTCGGGTGACCGATGGAGAAGGAAATGGCATGGACGATATCGAATTTGCTTCAGCCGATGAAATAGATTAGAACATCCCAAATTTCAAAAATCAAGATACAAATGAGTGACCTCTAAAAATCGCCAATTTGGCGAATGATTTCTAATTGCAAAATTCCAATATCCGTTGAAATGTCATCCCGGCGGATGCTGGCATCTCGCGATGCCTTTCATTTCAGTCGCGGCTTTAAATGAAATTCCTGAATTCGTGGGAACGACATGGCCCAGAGGTTTCAAAAATGTTATTCAATGGCCAACTGCTGGATCAATTTTCGTCCTTCAAATCGACTGACTGAATCAATTCCATATTTCATGGCCAATCGAATGGCCTGATCAAAACTTCGGCCCACATGCTGTGGCTGATGGGCATCGGAACTAATGACAATCGGAATATCATATTTTTTCACCAATCCAATAATTTCCTCTGACGGATAGATTTCCCCCACAGGCTTGTACAATCCAGCTGTGCTGATCTCAACAACCAACCCATGTCGTGCAACACATTGCATCAGGTCTTCCCATTGGTCATGAAAATCTCGGGTCGGCCGATAGCCGAAGATTTTCACCAGATCACAGTGAGCGATAATATTGAACAAGCCCGAACAGACTGCCTTCTTGAGTAGCTGGATGTACTGTTCATAAACTTCATTGACCTCCCGTTTATCCCATTCGGCCATCTCGGCCCGGTTATCGAAATTCCAGTTGCCGATAAAATGGACACCGACAATGACATAATCGAAGGGATATTGAGCAAGCAACTGACCGATCTGCGGCTCCTGGTCGGGAAAATAATCCACCTCAGTGCCGAGACGAATGGGGATCTGCGGATAGCGTTCGCGGAGCCGTTCGACATCGTGTACATAATCGGCCAATTGCGACAGCGGCATGGCCAATTCGGGTCGCTCCCGATCCTGGAATGGAAAATGATCGCTAAAACCCATCTCCGTTAGCCCCAGCGCCAGCGCTTGTTCGACATATTCATGCATCTCGCCAGTGGCGTGGCCGCAGCGCTTGGTGTGAATATGATAATCCAGCATGCTGTTTTTACCTCGTGTTCGAATTCAGGTAGTGTCGATTGAAGCCAGAAGACATCGGAATCATGGAAGATCGATCAGGGTTTTGCGAATACCGTACGCCACCATTCCAGAATGCCGACATCCCATTATTCTGATTTAAAAAATCATGCTTTGAATTCAGTTAAGACAATGCGATTGCCTTCAATAAAAATGTAATCCCTTCTTCCGCCAATCCAGGTACCACTATTGGCGTAAATTCCGGTGGCAGTCAGATGCTTCAGTAATGGCTGATGAGTGTGACCAAAAATAACCAACTGATAATTGCTCAACAGTTTTTCCACTTCTTGCTCATACTCGATCAGCGTACCGCGATAGCGACGGGAGGCCGGTGTTTTGGGCTGAAAAATATGGTAACGCTGGAGCGCTCGGTCCAGCCTCAGATCGATATTGCGATCGAACCAACGTTCTGCCCAGGCGACCAGCCACACGGCTGCCTGTCGGATCTTCCAGCTTATCCCAGAATCTCGATCGAAGCGATGACCGTGTTCGATGTGAATCTGCTGTCCCAGATTCCAGCTTTCGACCACGAAATGAAACAGATGCCGCAAATCGCCGAGATCAAAATCGTGATTGCCAAAGATATAAATGATTTCCACTCCCTGATCAGCCAATTGCCTGAATTTGGCCAATAAGCGGCGATAGGTTTTCAGACAGATCGATAGATCAAATTTCCACAGCTCGAACATATCACCATTAATGATCAACCGTTGCCCCTGTTGCGCAACCAGATCCAGAAATCGAAGCAACGGTTGCTCTGCCTTGCTCTGGCGAAAATTATCGGCTCGAGCCCCATCCCCCAGATGCAAATCGCTGATCAAGAACGTCGGTTTGTCAATAACGAAAGGTAGCTGTAATTCCAATGAGATATTTTCCTCCTGATGCCACATTTCTAAAACGATATGCGTTCATTCTCCCCAATTATGATCGTAAATGACGGGAAATTTGCCCATCATTTTATCGCTTCAAACACAGACAGATGACTGACTCTTATGGATCAAACTTATTTCCAATATTTGCTAATAAACTCCTCGACCTCTGGAATACCGCCTTGATAGATCAAATAGCCATTATGAGGTTCGCGCTCCGTAATTTCTCCAGCAATCGGGGTTAGCATGATCTCTTTTACTTTTTCCAAATCGGTCGTCTGTCCCAATGCCCAGCCCAATTTCACATAAGCGACCTCGGGCAACATATTGGCGGCTGGGATGACGCCCAGCTCCATGATGTCCCTGCCGGTGTCGTATACGTACATCTGGACATAGCCCCACAGCGTCTGCACGGTCATATACATCGCGATTCCCTTTTCATGCGCTTTTTTTAAAGCTGGATAAAGGGGTTTATTGACGTGTCCCAACCCTGTTCCAGCAATGATGATGCCCTTGTAGTTATTATCGATCAGCGCTTCAATGATGTCAGGCCGCATATTGGGGTAATAATAGACAATGGAGACCATTTCTTCAAAGGCCGTGTTGATCGTCACGTTTTTGTCTGATCTGCGGCGCTTATAATCGCTGCGCAATGGAATGATCCAATCCCGGCTGACCATGGCGAGTGGAATATCGCCAATGGTCCGAAAAGTTGACCGATAACTGGAGTGCATTTTCCTCACCCGTGTCCCCCGATGCAACAGATCGTACTGATCGCTGGTGGGGCCGAACATGCATACCATCACTTCTGCGATGTCACTTTCGGCTGCGGTTTTCGTTGCGTTGATCAGATTGATCGCCGCATCCGAAGAGGGACGATCGCTGGATCGCTGCGAGCCCACCATGACGATTGGAACTGGGGAGTTTTGCACCATGAACGAAAGGATCGCTGCGGTATGATGCATCGTATCGGTCCCATGACCGATCACAATGCCATTGATGCCTTTTTCAATTTCGCGACCGATGGCCTTGGCCGTTCCAATCCATTGCTCGGGCCCCATATTTTCACTGAAGACTCCATAAAGCTTCTCGGTTTCAAGATTGCAAATATCTGCCAATTCCGGGACCGAGCCGTATAGTTCTCCCGGGGAAAAAGCTGGAATTACCGCGCCAGTGCGATAGTCCAAGCGACTGGCGATCGTGCCACCGGTACCGAACAGCTTGACGTTCGGTTTTTTGGGATCATACGGAAATTGTTTCTCAGGAATCTTATAATTCGCCTTTTTATACCCGGTTTGCCGCATCCCAGTGATGGTATCAACGGCTAATCCGATATTGTAGCCATTGCGCAATTTCAGCACAATGTGCCGATTATCAGCCGTCTCAGAACGCGGCAAAATAATCCCCTTGAAATCCCCCCGAGTGGTGTGCACCTCCACATCGCTCCAAACCTGAACAGAAAAGTTTTTCAAAGCGCTCAACGCTGGCCCACGATAGCCTTTGTATTGTTCATCGTTCATCACAGATCGTTTTCCTCGGTTATCTCTCGAAGCTCTCTTTGCTAATTCGTTCTGTTGCAAAAATCAGAAATAAAAGAAACACTTACATTCATGTCCGCCAGCTGGCGGAAGGCTAGATAATTTAACCTGTTTTGATAATTTTGCACTAACTCTATTTCATTTCTTTTCTATTGCAGAAAAGGGCCGCTTCAGAAAAAGCCTCTTTCCATCTGACAGAGGTCGAACTGGAATCGCTGTTCAAACCGATATTGGGCTCAATGAACTGGACAGAAGTCCGGCATCGCGGCGTAATATTTCAGCTTGCCGTTTCGTTCTTGGACCTCAAGCGAACCAGAAGCCGCTGCAAAATCGTTTGCCCAGCGGACAAAACTTCTTCATCTTGATTGGCCCTGATCTTTTCTTATTGACAATTTTCAATCAATGGCCAAATTTATGAGTGCTGTTAAAAATTTCCCTAAATAATACAGAAATGCGGTCAAAAAATCAAGCCAATTTTCTAACTGGAAGAAAATAATGCTTGTTATTTTTAATAGAAATTAATACCTTCTCCTAAAAATTTTCCCTGACAATGCGGAGAGACCGACGATGAAAGTTGCAGTGGCTCAGATCAAATGCATGCTCGGAGATCCTCAGGCGAATCTGGAGCAGATTAGCTCGCTTTGCCAAAATGCAGCCGAAAAAGGATGCGATGTGATCGTCTTTCCGGAGATGGTAGACACTGGGTACGACATGTCGGTGATTCGGGAGAAAGCATCGAGCTGGAACGAAGCGCCATTTCAAACGATCAAAACTATTGCTGAACAGCATAACATTCACGTGATTGCTGGAATATCGGAACGAGAGGGAGAACGGATTTACAATTCCATTGCCGCTATTGGTCCTCGCGGAGAACTCATGGGCAAATATCGCAAAGCCCACCTGGCTGCTTACCCCCCGCTGGATGAGGATAGCTGCATTTCGCCTGGCGATTCGCTGTCGGCGATTGCGATCGGCGACATGACATGGGGACTAATGATCTGTTATGATCTTCGTTTCCCAGAGCTGAGCCGTTCCCTGGTATTACAGGGTGCTGAGGTCCTGGTGCTTTGCTCGGCATGGCCGTTTCCTCGCGTTTTTCATTGGGATATTTTGACCCGAGCCCGAGCGATTGAAAATCAAGCTTATCTCATTGCTGCCAATCGGGTCGGAAACGATGGATGGTGACGTTTTGTGGCTCCAGTCGCATCGTCGATCCTTACGGCGTGATCGTCGCATCGGCTGCCGAGGACCGGGAAGCCCTGCTTATCGGTGAAATCAACCGCGAAAATTTGCTCGCGGTCCGGAATAGAATGCCAATTTTTCAACATCGCCGGCCAGACCTCTATCGAATCGGTTGATCCTCTTGCGCCACATGGGCAATTCCACGATCAGCCGAATGCATGTCGGCAGGCACCAAGCGCAACTTCTCCCAGCGTGATTTCGTGCAATATGAGAAAACACCCTCATTTCCGAGAATTGCCTCGCCTTCCCATGACCTGTTTATTGAGCAGACTTCCGGTGGTGCTCCTACTAACTCAGCCTTATTTTCTGTGGACCCCTCTCTCCCGATGAGCGATCGGTCGTTCCGTTTAATTCGGTTTTGCAATTCCTCCTATTCTGCATTTTCTTTGCGGAAATAGTTCAGCACGCCATTTCCCATGAAGGAGCTGGTGGTGCGCTTGTCAGCCCACTGAACCTTATTCCAGCTTGGGAACTTTACTCTTAGACGATCGTTTTCCTTTCTTCAATTCCAATAGGTGAACGAAGATGCCATTATTACCACAATTAAACGAATCGAATTTTATTGAGCTGCGGAATTTGACCAAAACCTATCGGGAAGCCGACGGCGAGCGAACCGTGCTCAATCATATCAATTGCCAGATTCGTCCTGGCGAGTTAATTATACTGCTGGGCAAGAGCGGTTCGGGCAAATCCACATTGCTCAATCTGATCAGCGGAATTGATCTGCCAACCAAAGGGGAAGTGATTGTTCGGAATCAAAGCCTAAACAGCCTTACCGAACAAGAACGAACTTTATTCCGAAGGCAACATATCGGATTTATCTTTCAATTTTTCAACTTGATTCCAACGCTCACCGTGGAGGAAAACTTGTTGTTGCCGCTGGAACTGAATGGCCAAAATGGCCCACTGGCCCAGGAACTGGTCATGGCAATATTGAAGGAGGTAGGTTTGCCCGATCGGGCAAAGAGCTATCCAGATCGACTCTCCGGAGGCGAGCAGCAGCGCATTGCCATTGCCCGGGCCCTGATTCATCATCCCGACATTATTCTGGCCGATGAACCGACTGGCAATCTCGATTATGAGACTGGCGCTCAGGTGGTCGCCATCTTAGATCAATTGGTGCGGCGACAGCAAAAAACCCTAATAATGGCGACACACAGTCGCGAATTAATCGGCATAGCGGACCGAGTCTTTTCCATTCGAGAGGGCAAGTTAGTGGAAAGTTCTGCCCTGTCATCGTATTAGCGGAGGACGTTCGTTTCGAGCGATCCAATAACTTCAGCCGCGCTGCTTTTCTTTAGCAGTCGAACAAATTCATTTTGTATGGACGATGTATCTGCGCAACCATAACATTTTGCTTCGATCCAGCCTGCGGTACTATGGTCGTCATCCCTGGCAGGTGATGCTCTCAGTGCTGGGCATCGTGCTGGGCGTGGCTGTGGTGGTCTCTGTCGATGTCGCCAACCGCAGTGCACGCCGCGCCTTCGAACTATCAATGCAAGGCATTACGGGTCGTGCGACCCATCAGATCGTCATGCCAGGGGGTGATCTTCCAGATTCGCTTTATGTGCGATTGAGGGCCGACTATGGGATCCAGCCGAGTGCACCCATCATCGAGCAATTTGTCGCCGTGGGCAAAGATCCGGCTCGGCCAATGCGTCTTCTTGGAATTGATCCCTTCGCTGAGGCGCCATTTCGACCCGAGCTCGAAACCAGTTTCTGGCCATCGCAATTGGAACAGATTTCATTGCTAACCTCTCCGGGGTCGGTGTTTGTCTCCAAGCGGCTCGCAGAGGAATTTCGCCTGACCATTGGCGATTCGCTCCGATTCCGGGTCGGAAGCACCAAAAAATCCGCTGTGATCGCCGGGATCGTTAACCCCTCGGATCCGCGTCAGCAACGGAGCTGGGACAATTTGATTCTCTCCGATATCGCCACCGCCCAGGAATTGTTGGACATGGTCGGCAAGATCAGTCGGATCGATCTGATCATTGCCAAGGATTCTTTATTCGATAAGATCTGTAGTGTTCTCCCGCCAGGCGCCACGATAGTGCCATCGGAAACTCGAACCAGGACCGCAACGCAGATGGTCAGCGCCTTTAATCTGAATCTCACTGCGCTCAGTCTGCTGGCGTTAATCGTCGGGACGTTTTTGATCTACAACACCATGACCTTCTCTGTGGTGCAACGCCGAACTTACCTTGGCTTAATTCGTTCCATCGGCGTGACCCGGACCGAAATCTTCCGTATGATCCTGACCGAGGCGTTTCTGGTTGGGATATTTGGCACGATATTGGGATTGGTCGTCGGGGCTATTATGGGGAGGGGCATGGTTCGATTGGTGACGCAGAGCATCAATGACCTCTATTTTGTGCTTTCCGTCACATCCATTGAGCTGCCAGTAAGTAGCTGGATCAAGGGTCTGATTTTGGGCATCATCGCCACACTCGGGGCAGCATTTCGTCCCGCCCGCGAGGCAACACGAACACCGGTAAACCTGGTCATGCGTCGCTCAGTATTGGAATCTCGATTACAACAGCAAACCCCTGGTCTGACGAAGTGGGCCCTGATTTTCATATTCATCGGATTGATCATCCTGTTCATCCCCAGCCAGCACATTTTGCTGAGCTACGCAGGCATTATCCCCCTGGTATTAGGGATGGCGCTGCTCACGCCGCTCACCATGATGCTGTTGGTCCGCTGGCTCACACCCGTTGTCGGTCGAGTGCTGGGTCTATTCGGTCGGATGTCGCTTCGCGCTATCATCTCCCAGATGAGCCGCACTGCTGTCGCCATCGCCGCGCTCAGTATTGCGGTCGCCACCACCATCGGCGTGGGAACCATGATCCAGAATTTCCGATCGACTGTGGTGAACTGGCTGGAAAACATCCTATCGGCCGATATTTATATCGCTGCGCCGAGGCTCATTGCCACTCAGGCATACGGGGACCTCGACCCGGCTTTTAGCGATAGCATCGCCCGCTTGCCCGAAGTCCAATTCGTCAATTACTACCGCGAGAAGCACATCAGCACCGCGAACGGAACCATCGTGCTGTTCACTGCAAAAATTGGAGCCCATCGTTATCGCAATTTTAGCTTCAAATCCGGCGATCCCGATCGGGTCTGGCACGCCTATCAACATGACGAAGCAGCCATCATTTCGGAACCGTTTGCCTATCGACACCGCCTCAAAGTGGGCGATTGGTTCTCCCTGCCCACGGATCGAGGCGAGCAAAAATTCCAGATCGCTGGCATCTATTACGACTATGGCACAGATCAGGGGCTGTTCTCCATTGCCCATCACACTTATCGCAAATATTGGGATGATGATCGCTTGTCTGGCATTTTGGTCTATGCATATCCCGGCACCGATATCGACCGTTTGATCAATAAAATTCGGCATCTGCTTCGGCCAGAGGACGAAGTGATCATCCAATCCAATCAGTCGCTGCTCCATGTCTCTGTTGAAGTGTTCGATCGAACCTTCTTGATCACCCACGTTCTCCAGGGATTGGCCATTATCGTTGCGTTCATCGGCGTGCTCAGTGCCCTGATGGCCATTCAATTGGAGCGGGTTCGCGAATTCGGGGTGCTCCGCGCCATTGGGCTCACCCCCAAACAGCTCTGGTACATGGTCATCCTCCAAACCAGCTTGATGGGGTTCATGGCGGGATTTATTGCCCTGCCCATGGGAAACATTCTAGCCATGGTGCTGATCAAAGTCGTCAATGAACGATCGTTTGGCTGGAGCATTCAGTTCGAGATCCTACCTTATCTACTCCTTCAGGCAATGCTTCTGGCCATTGTTGCGGCCGTGCTGGCTGGCATCTATCCAGCGTTTAAAATGGCTCGTACTCCGCCTGCCCAGGCATTGAGGGAAGAGTAAAACAATCCCTCTGACCGTCAAAGAGAACTGTTGTATCTATTTCAGCCCATTGGAAGAAGAAAATATAGGCCATTGTCCCATTATGGCCATCAATCATTTGGCTCGATGCATAGCGCCATGAGCCTTGCATCCTGAGATACAGTAAAATTTCATATTGAAATTCCTTGTTGCTAAGACACCCTTCATGTCAATTAAGACCGAGGATGATGTTTTGGCTTTCACTACCGCTCCCCAGGCCTCGAGCGGTACAGAACTCAGGAACGAACGGAGAATCAAATGGTTTAATTCGCTAAGTTCTGCTACGCTTCCTGGATGAGACACGATATCGGAATACGTGATAGAGGGCGTCCATGTTCAAATTGGTTTCTATTTTCATCGGATTGATCGGCATAGCGATTGCAATTTTTCTGATTTTCGATCGACCGGATGCGCCGCATCCGCAGGCCGGGATGTCGGTCACCGACCTCATGTCTCCGCACCATGTCGATGGCTATGCCCGGGCAGTGTCAACGAGGACGTTTGTTTTTCCACAAGATCATGGTCCGCATCCTGAGTTTCAGACCGAATGGTGGTATTATACGGGGAATCTGACCACGATCGATGGTCGGCATTTTGGTTTTCAATTCACCATATTTCGTTTTGCCATTGCACCGAATTCACCGGTTCGGTCCTCAGCATGGGCGACCAACCAAATATATATGGCCCATTTCGCCGTCACCGATGTGGCCAATCAAAAGTTCTACGCCTTCGAGCGCTTCAGTCGCGGGGCCAATCGCCTGGCTGGGGCGCAAGGAGTTCCTTTTAAAATCTGGGTCGAAGATTGGAGGGTGAGCGCCGTCGATGCCGACAGTTCAACTGCCTTCCCAACCATGAAAATCCATGCGACCGAGCCATCCATTGCCATTGAATTGGAACTGAAAAACACGAAACCGGTGGCATTGCACGGTGACCGCGGATTGAGCCCAAAAGGCTTCAAACCTGGCCAGGCTTCTTACTATTATTCCCTTCCGAGAATGTCGGCCCGCGGTCACATCCGCATCCATGGTCAATCGGATGAGGTCAGTGGTGAGGCCTGGCTGGACCGCGAATGGAGCACCAGCGCATTAGCCCCAGAACAAGTAGGATGGGACTGGTTCGGCCTGCAATTGTCGGATGGACGCGAAATCATGTATTATCAGATTCGACATCGAGATGAATCGACCAGCGGATTTTGCCGAGGAAGTCTTATCAACAAAGACGGCACCTGTGAGCCATTGGATGCGGAAGATGTAGCATTGGTGGTCCTTGATCATTGGGCCGGCCCCAGCGGTTCCCAGTATCCATCCCGCTGGCGACTTCAAATTCCAAAACATCAACTGGATCTGCTTATTTCGCCCTATGTGGCAGATCAGGAATTGAGACTCTCGATCCGCTATTGGGAGGGCGCGGTGAAAATTGACGGCTTTTCCTCGCACCATCCGGTTCATGGGCAAGGGTATATGGAACTAACTGGCTACGCCACCAGCTTGGCATCGATCGAAAAGAAAAATAATCTGAAATAGTTTTGCTTCGGATTTTTGAACCAAAATGGTCAGAGCGTTTGAAGGGATCAATTGAGTGATAGAAGTTTCGGGTATGATATCATCTCTGCTTTGACTCGCGATGGTTTGGGTTCGAGTGCATCTTTACTTTTAAATGATTGATTCAAAAAAGATTCCTGGATTGTCAAGAGTCAAATAATTTGCTCATTTTAATATAGCTGATTCGATTAGCTTACAGGAGAAATAATGATGAGACGATGGCTGACATGCTCGTTTTATCTGATTCTGAGTTTGGCCTTATTGCCTTGGACCGCAATAGGAAAGAATCAACAGACATTCGGTCTGGGAGTCATCTTAGGAGAGCCCACGGGTTTATCGGCTAAACTGTGGACCAGTCGGACATCGGCCCTGGATGGGGCCGTGGCCTGGTCATTCGGTCGTGAATCTGCTTTTCACCTTCACGGCGATTTTCTGGTGCATCATTTCAACTGGATCAAAGTCTCGGAGGGAAAATTGCCTGTTTATTACGGTATCGGGGGAAGACTCAAGTTAGAGGTCGAAAGGTTGCTAGGGGTCCGCTTTCCCCTGGGATTGAACTACCAATTCGCTAAGGCTCCACTCGATATTTTCATCGAAATTGTGCCCATCCTGGAATTAATCCCGGCCACGGATTTCAATATGAACGGTGCTATTGGCATCCGTTTCTTCTTCGATTGAGACCACGAAAACCGGGCGGCTAAATGTCGGCATCTTTCTCTGGGAAGGTCGATGGTTCCGAACAAATCGGGATCATTTTTAAAATGGCAGTCTGCCTTCGCGACCCAGCCATGCGGCCATTCTTGAAATGATGCCGCGAGCAAGATCTGTATTTGACGATAGCGGAATAACGATATGCCTAGCCAATCCAATTTCATACGACGAATAGCCATGAACTGCCACCATGCCCAATGGCTCTCATCAACTGGGAATATGTCTCCAATCGGATGAGTGTATCTGTCGAACCAAGTCCATCATTTCATATTTTCTTAGCAAAAAAACAAAGCCCCACCGGCTTGTACGATGGGGCTCTCCGCCTTGCCCACTTTACGGGACTAACACCATTCGTTTTGACTGCTGGAAATCTCCAGCGATCATGAGATAGATGTAGGTCCCAGCGGCGGCGCGTTCGCCCGCTTCATTTTTGCCATCCCAGGAAACGCTCTTCGGTCCAGCCGTTTGAGGGCCGTTCACCAGCGTTCTGACCTTTTGGCCCAGCACATTAAATATCTCCAGCCTCACTGGACAATCCTTCGGCAGATCGTATTTGATCACAGTATGGGCATTGAATGGGTTGGGATAATTCTGATACAGGGCAAATCGCGCGGGCACAGCTTGTTCCGCGCGACCATATAGGCCAGTTGCCTGGGCCAGATCGCGTTTCGATCGAGGCATAATTTGATACCCTCCCCAATAGGGAGCTTGCGAGTCATATTGCGTCACCACGCCAATGACACGAAATGAGTCCGCTCGCACCTCAGCGCCTGGGATATCGGTGTCTTTGTCGATCCTCATGACCGCCGTTCCGGTGCGATCGCTGATCATGATATTTTGGTTGCTGGGAAATACCGTGACATCGGTATGAACACGTTCGATGACGACCAACTGCGATTGAAATCGCTCGCCAATTTGATCGGCTAAATCGGCGCAGGTAATCCGTCGCGGCGAAATGTCATGGCCCGATGACACAATGCGAAATTCTTTGACTGGATCGATCTCGGTGAGCCCATTGTAAAAACCAACCTTGCCCACGACAACGATCTCATCACCGACGGTGACAGAGTCCGGCAGGATCGCCCGACCATCGTAGATCGCCACGGCCGCGCTGTCGCTGGCGTCCTGAAGGTATGACGGCCCAGTCGACCCAAATTCTCCAGCCACGGTCACGATCCCTCGGAGTTTCACATTTTTATTCGATAAAATCGGGAAACCATTGTCATTCACCGCTGCGACCTCCCGGATCGGATGAAAGATCGGCGGCAGCTCGGTCCCAGGAATCGCCCAGCGCTGAATGTACGGGTTATTTGCCTCAAAATCCACAATGTAGATCAGCGAATCGCCCAAATTATGATCGAACCCCACGCCGCGCGGCCGATCCCAGGGATGATCATTCGGGCTGGTAAAGCTCTCGCGAAATTTGAGATCCGGGCTGTAAATGTGAATGTAGTCCCGCTGCGGGTAAGTCGAATGCTCTTCGGTCACCCAGAGCCGACCAAACATGTCAAACCCCATATCACTGGTTACCCCTGGCCCGTCCAGCGTGGTAAATGGCCCAGGCAGATCCTCGATGCGATGATATCCAGTAAGAGGACTACCCTGAAACCGTCTCACTGTGCCATTGAACTGACCCACATAGATAACACCCCCATCTGGCGCGACCTCGACCTCACGCCCAATATACTCCACATAGACCCGATTGACCAGTTGGAAATTTTTGTCATAAATCCAAACCGTATCGCCGATCACCGTGCCCACATAAAGATAGCCGTTGTGATCGACCCCCATGGTTGGGCTGCCTTTGGAGAGCCGGATCCCACCCATTGGCGCGCCGGTCCGATAATCGAATTTCAGCACCGCATGCTCAGTGGCATTGCTGTAATAAACGTTTCCCTCCTGATCGATGGCCAGACCATAACAATTTCCCATGGTGCTGACCGCATCGTTACCGACCCTTCCCAATTTAATGGGCGCCCATTCCGGAACCGTCCCGTCCGAATTCCACACCCTGACATACGAGCTGGGGCTGGTGTAATAAGAGCCAGACCATACCTTCCCTTCTGGATCGACCACCACGCCTTGAGCCCCCAAGAGCGGTGCGAAATTATCCACGAATTGATAGCCCAGTGGCGCTGGCGCCTCGATGGTCACTGACACCCATACGCTATCTGGCGCGCTATCCTCCTTGCCATCGTTGACGATCAAATAAAATCGATAATTGCCAATCTGCATCGGACGAAAACCAGCCACAGGATTATTCGGCGTCGTCTCAATGATCACGCTTGGATCTAAGCTTCGCCAGTAATAGCGCAACGAATCGCCATCCGGATCCAATGAACGTGACCCGTCCAATTTCACATAACTGGCCGCTTGAACCCCCAGAAGATCGGTTCCCGCATCGGCCTTCGGCGCGCGATTTTTCAGCGACTGCACTTCAAATGAACCATCGCGGAGCATTGCCTGAGGAAGTCCCTCATTAAACATAAATTCCTTCAGCCTCAGATCGGTCCGACTTCCTGGGGCCCCCACCACTTTGAAATGAATATAAGCCAGCACGCCGCTACCAGCCGCCGCCTTGGTTCCCGCTGCCGCCAAGCGAATGATCCCAAGGCTATCAGCAAAAAAAGCTGACCAGCCATCCGAAAGCGTACCACCAACGCTGTATCCCGTCGCATCCAAAACGCTCTGATCAAAAGCCATGGCAAACATATAAGACAAAACCCCCAATCCAGTGAGATCACTGACCTGAATTGGCACATTGACCACCGCACCCGCCGTATCTGATAAGGCGGGGACCGAGACGGTCACCGTCTGTGCCATAGCACCCCCGACCACCATTAGCATACATCCAATCAAAATCAACTTGTGTTTTGCCGGTGTCATGGTTTGGCCCTCCTAATTGACGTTGAATTGCGATATCCGGGTAAATGAAAGAAGCATGGTGAGCCCTCCCTGGGATGTGCACGACCATTTCCATTTACCTATTATGGATGGAACTACTCCACGCCGAAAAGAATCCGATTTGAATTCGGTGACCAATCGGCATGTGGCATCCATCATTATCTTAATGAGAAAATAGCACTTTTTTATTAAAAGACAAGCAAAAAGTTATCAGCTTTCATATTTTTTTCAAGCATAGCAGTGAAACGATGAATTCGCCATTCTGCTTCCGTGGATCTTGGTCACATAAAATTAAAAAAGCCGTTCAAATTTATTATCGAACGGCTTCTCCTCAATTTACTGTTGCCATTATAATCGAAGTAATGTCGCGATGTGGATCCAAGCCTAAGTAGCCTTTGAACGAAAAGGCATATTATTTAAGTTTTCTGGTCATTGCGAGCCATCTGCCAGTTGGCGAATGCCAAAGCAATCTCATTGAATCGCATAAAGCAATAAGATTGCTTCGCTCCGCTTGCAATGACAGCCTCACCCAAAATCTGCCCTTTTCGTTCAGGCACTAAATATCGCGCCACTGGATCATCATCGCTCCCATCGCTCAGCGCAGCAGCACCATTCTTCGCATCACTGCCTCGTTGGCAGCGCGGACCTGGTAGAAATAGATCCCTGATGGTACGTCATAGCCAAGTTGATCTTTGCCATCCCAATCGATTTGATGATAGCCAGCTTCGAAATTTCGCTCAGCCACAATAGCTATGACCTGGCCCAGAGTGTTAAAAATCTTAATTTGAACCGCGGATGCAGCAGGCAATTGAAAACGAATCTGGGTGGAGCTGTTGAATGGATTGGGGTAATTTTGTTCCACCGCAAATAACGTTGGCAGCAGAGCCTTGCCCTCATCGCTCACAGCAGATTTCGCAGCGATCGAAAATGGCCCATCGCTAAGGTCCATCGCCTGATTCCCGTCAAAGTCCCAGACGATGATCCGTATCTGACAATGGCTGCTGGATAGATTTGGAACGGTCCATACGAAAGATGATCCGGCCGAGCCACCCATTCTGACCAAAGTGGACCACGATTGACCCTGATTGCTGCTAAAATCAATAGCGATTGAGTCGATCCCGATATTATCCATCGCTCGCCAGTGAATCGTGTCGATCGATGTGGCAACGAGCCGCTCGCCGCCATTGGGATATGTCAGCTGGATCTGAGGCTTCAGCGTATCGATCGCAACAAAATTTTCATCAGCGCGACTATCCAATAGCGGGGAATAGGATCGACTCATTGGCTCGAAAGCAACGCCATCACCCCGCGGAGCGACGTGATAGTCCCCAGTGGTGAGCATCTCGAACGCATACTCGCCCTGATCGGATAGCGTAGCCGTATCATTCACAGCGCCAGACAGGATCACCTGAACGCCAGGGACGATTTGACCCCGTCTGCCTGTAATTTTTCCTTTTATGAACAGAAGATCTCGATAAGCTGCGATGACCGAATGAGGACGATCCATCTGAACCTGGTGCAATTCTCCATCGATCCGATGCCTATCCAAATACCAGCCCTTGAATTCCAAATGCTCTTGACCGACATCCATGCTGGCTGGAACTGGGGCGATGGCAACTGTCTGCCCTTGGCCATGCCAGCCCGCCTCTTTGAACTGGAGCAGCCCAGGAGGATGCGTATCCATCGATAACAGATGCTCAATGGCTAAGGTCGCGGTCAGTTGGAAATTCGTATCCGCCACCACAGCATGACCTATCGCTCCCTGATCGCTCCACGACTCAAATCGATAACGCGTTCGTTGATGAGCAGCCATTTGTAGCGAATCGATTGTTACCACGTGCTGGGATTGGAACGTCCACCATCCTGAAAACGGAGCTGGCTGCGGAGTGCCATCGATGATCACAACGCTACCAGGACCAATGTTGGTGGTAACCGTCACCAGCACGCTATCAATTCGATAAGAAGCTTCCGCCACATGGGAGGTGTCCATCGTCACCTGAATCGGATTTCCGGAAAGCTGCTTTTGATCCAACCTCCAGTGCTGGAAGCGATAAATTGTTTTCGGGGATGGCACGCGTTCCGAGGCCATATCGGTGAACACCAGGCTATTTTTGGCATACCATCCAGACTGCTTGAACTGAACGATCCCTTCTGGAGCCGAGGTGACTTTCAGATAATGTTCTGTTCGCCAGATGGCCTGTTGAATGATCGGCTCGGCCATTATCACGGTGGCTGTTCGCTGCGGACCGGTGTAGCTGCCAGTGCCCGTTCCGGTCCAGGAACGGAAAACGTAGCGCGTACCTGGGATGGGTGTCACCAGGGAATCGATCGCGATGGTCACCGTATCTCCCTGGTCATGCCATCCCTGTCCGATGGGTGTTCCCAGGTTCGAGCGAATGGTCAGATAATATTGGAGCCTCCATTGTGCTATCTCTATGACTGGGCTATTCATCACAATCGTGACAGTGCGCTGCGGCCCGCTATAGCTGCTGGCGCCAGTGCCCGACCATTGGGCAAATTCGTACCGAGTATTGCCGGTCTGCTGCGCCACGGAGTCCACCGAAAAAGTGGCATTTTTTCCTCGAGTATACCAACCAGCGCCGCTTGGCGTCCCATAGCTGGATTGCAGCGTCAGCAAGAACTCTTCATCCATAACCACAGTAAATGTCGTGTCAGTTACTGGAGCAACCGTATGGGAGATTGCTCCGCCATCGCTCCACTGACGAAAGCTGAAACGAGTGTCAGAAGCCAGATATTGGGGTGAAACGGTGCCTATTATATGGCTCGAACCGTAGTCCCAAGTGGTATCGAGTGGGAGTTTCTTCTCTAGACCGTCGATCAAAATTTTGATTGGTGATGCCACATTAGACCGAAATTGAACAGTGATAGGGGGATGTAAAATCTTTATTCCGCCATTGGTAACCACGGCTTCTGGCTGCCCCGCATTAAATACGAAATCCTGAATGGCAACCTGGCACGAATCATTAATTTTCCCAACCGTGCTAAAGCCCAAGTAAATGAGCACTCCGCCATGTTCCAGCGCGGCCACATTGTAATTGCCCACCCGAACCTCTCCAGCTATTTCGGTATTCAACCACGTTTTGCCCCATGTCTCCGTCAGCGTCTTGGTCGAATCAACGCCGATGAAATGAACGACTCCAGGGTTAAATTTTACCCGAAATTCATAAGAATAGATCTCCAGGCCGGTCACATCGGATAGGTTTACTGGAACAAACAATGTGTCGTCAGGATAAGCGGTGGTATCGGGGAGCGTCACCTTTACCTGCGCGAATAAAGGCGCTGCTAACACCGTCCAGAAAAAAATCGCCATTAAGACTTTGCTGCTGTGCATGATGTTTCCCTCGATTTAAGTTCATCACCCAAAAAATTCCAAATGTCGTTCATCAGAGCGATGGACGAGCGCTGGCTATTTGATCAACATAATTTTCACCATCTGCCATTCCTGAGCCGCAATCGCTCGGCATAAATAGACTCCAGAAGCCACCGGGAATTGGCGTTGGTCACTCCCGTCCCAGATAAATTCATAATTCCCTGGTTCCAGAACTTGATCCACGACTTGTCGCACCAAATTGCCCTGCAAATTATAAATGCCCAGCTGAAGCTTGGTACTGCGAAACACAGACAGTCGAACTTTGGTTTCGGCATTAAATGGATTGGGATAGTTCTGATCAAGGGTAAAACTGCTTGGTTTGAACAATTCGATCGCTGGTCCTATCGTCAGCGTTCCTCTAACTGGCGGGAAATCATTGATCTTATATTTTAATAATTCCACATGATCAAAATCGGCCATTCCTCCATCGACTTCGAGCACGAGAGTGACCAGATTCCCGACCGTTTTCACAGCATGACAACCAAATAGGGCCAAATTGAAATGCCTCTGGTACTGATTGCTGATCCACTGAAGATCGCTTAATGCGGGAGGACGCTGAATCTCAATCAAATGAAACTGGTCAATGGGCATAGCCAATTGAATATGGAGCGCTGCCAGCTCGATCGGCTGTTCGATCTCAAATGATATGATCACCCTATTGCCGTGGCGTATGGCATTGGGCAAGCAGATGCTGCTGAATGGCTTTGGCACCGAGTCCCCCGGCGAGGGTCGCCATCCAGCGTTCACATCCCCAATAATAACAGCTGCAAAGTTCTGGTGATACCAATCCTGGCTTAAGTCATAAATATTCCGTTGTGCTGGAGAAAAGACCCATTTTCCAACCGCGGAATTCGAGTCCTGATAGCCAACGACATATCGGGCAATTAGGGCAGCATCGTATGCGGTGAGTTGGCTGTCCTGATCAGCATTGGCCGCCAGCCACTTTAAACTATCCAGCGGCAATTTCTCGGTCGCGGCCTGCAGCGCCAATGCAGCATCATACGCCGTAATCGTTTCATCATCGAAATCGCTATAGGGCGCTTTGCAGGGGACGAGATAATAATTTCGGTGATGGGGCAGCACCTGACCAAAATATCCGTTTTCGTCGCTCAACAGCCACTTTCTAACGCCGCCCAAAATATTGATCTGCACACGAGGCACGGGCTGATTAGTGGCGTAATAGCGGATCTGCCCTTGGATGGCATAGCGGTCTCGTTCGCTCAAAAATAGATACACTTTGCCGGCATGCTCCTGGCTATCGCTATTATAGGATGCTGAAATCCAGATATCCCCCAAGCCGTCGCCATTGGCATCATTTCCCGCCACGCAATACCCGGCATAATCGCCATCGTACTCGCCGACAAAATAATCTTCCACCGCGTCGAGAGGCTGGTCCTTTCGCCAGCCCTCTGGCTTGCCATAGATCAAATAAGCTTTGCCGCAATTATTGCCAATCTGGTCATTGTGCCATGCGCCGATCAGAATCTCATCACATCCATCGTAATTGATGTCTGGGACTCCAGAAGCGCTCCAGCCAGCCTGATCATCGACTTTTTCCCCATACCATGATGCATCTGCATCATTAAGCTGAATGAGCGGCTGCCAATTGGTCCGTCTGCCCAGGATCAAATACACCTTTCCCGCTTGCGCCGCCTGATGATCGTTGCCGTACGCGCCGATGACAATATCGCTAAGGCCATCGCCGTTGACATCCCCGGCATGGGCCAGGCTCCAACCAGCCTTGTCCCCATAGTGCTCGCCCTCAAATATCACATCCGCACGATCGAGATCAAAATTAGTTCCCCAGTTGGCATTTCTACGACCGAACAGCAGGTAGACCCGTCCCCCATACCGTTCGAGAAACGGCGCTCCCACGAGAAAATCAGCCAGCCCATCGCCATTCATATCACCGGCGGATGAAACCGTATAGCCAGCCCAGGCTTTATAATAGCGACCAATAAAGCTCGCATTGGCATCGGCTTCGATATCCGCGCCGCGCCGCCATCCAGAAGGTTTGCCCAAGAACAAATAGGCTTTGCCGCTTTCCTCGGAAGCGTCGTCATTCAATGGCGCGCCGATTAAAAAATCATCATACCCATCACCATTCACATCACCGATCATTGCAACGGCTTGTCCGGCATGATCGTATGCATGGCGCCCCATCCAGGAGGCATCGGCCGCATCCCGCGCTACACAATCCGATCCCCAATCCGCTGTGGCTCTTCCGAAAAATAAAAAGGCATACCCAGGATTTGGTCCCCCCAATTCATTGCCAGCCGGAGCACCGATCAAAAAATCATCATACCCATCCCCATTCACATCCCCATTGCCCGACACATAATATCCCAGCGCATCATATTCATATTTCCCCAAGAAACGTGCGTCGGCGTTCCGCAATCGCTGCTTCAGCCCCCAAATATTGCTCCGGTTCCCCAGGATCAGATAGGCGGCTCCTGCATCATAACCATTCTCTCGGTTGTGAAACGTGCCGATCAAAAAATCCTCGCACCCATCACCGTTCACATCTCCCGCGTTCTCCATGTAGTATCCCACCCGTTCATAATAGAACTCTCCTAAAAAGGAAGCCGATGGGATCAAATTTGCAGTGGGCCTGGTGATTTCAAGCTGTGCAAACGCTGGAGCAAAAGCGAGGATCCATACCATTTCCAAGATGTTGATCAAAAACAGCTTGCTCTGGTCCCGAAGCTGCAAGCGCTCATTCCCCCATCTCATAACCGAACAAATCCCCTTCTGCTTTGACAAATGAATGGTTCATTCCTCTCATCACATCGACCGATTGCTACGCCATCACCGCGCCAGCGATCAGACAATGAAATTCACATCGCCGAGCCCAATTCTGCCAGTCATGATTGCGATAACTCTTGCGCATTGAAATACGGCTCGCAACGATCGACCCGTTTACTCTCAGCTGACATCTCTTCTGAGAACATTTTTCGGCTCGTCGGCTTAGAGCACGATCATCTTTTTGATTTGAACAAAAGCTCCCGCTTCGATCCGATAGAAATAAACCCCGGATGGCACTCGCGCCCCCTTTACGTCGGTTCGATTCCACTGCACGCGATGCCGACCGGCAGGCTGCTCGCCATCGACCAATCGAGCGATTTCTTGACCCAATACATTATAGACAGTGATCTGAATCGGAACACGTTTGTTCAGCGCGTATTCAATTTGAGTCATTTCAGAGAGCGGGTTAGGATAGTTCTGGTACAATTCATACTGATCTGGCGACTGACCTGAGGTCTCAGGTGATGAAATCGCTGTTGTATAAAAGGCGATATAATATTCATTGTCGAAATTGCGATTGACTTTATAGGTCCGCTGGATCGGCTCAATGATGAATCCAGCTCGACGAGGGCGAACCACATAATCTCCTGTGACAAGACCAGCGATCACATAATTGCCATTGCTATCGGATTGGACAGCAAAACTTTCTGCGCCGGATAGTTCAATCGTCAATGGGACTGGATCGCTTCCAACAAACGTGATGGTCCCAGAAATGTAGAATCCCTTTTGATAAATGGCCACTGCCTGACGCGGTTTTTCCATGAGAAGCACAACGGATTTTTTCATGCTATCGACCCCATCGACCCGCCACTTAATGAATCGATAGCTCGTCTGACCGACAATCTTATTCTGAATCAAGCTGTCCAAAGTGACCCGTTGCCCGGCCGCAAACCAGCCACTGCCTTTCGGATTCACAATCCCGACCGGCTCGTCTTTCACGTCGAGATAATATTGAGTAGCCAGCTCCGCCGTGTAAGTGGTGTTGATGGTGGGAATCACCTCCTGCGTCTGACTTCCGCCATGGCTCCAGCGGACGTAGCTATATCGAACCCCCGGTGCGCCGTTTTGCACATTGACCACCCCAATGCTATGCCGTGTCCCAGCAATCCATTGGGCTATGAATGGAGCATTTTTCTCTTCGCCATCAACAATGACCTTTGTACCCGCTCCAATATTAGTGGTTATTACCACGGTAATATCGGTGCTGTAATCGGCAATGACCGTTTTGGGCCCATCCATCACCACCGTCACTGGATTGCCAGGGACAATCGCTTCATTGACCTTCCATCCTTTGAACCGATAGCTCACTTGATTGACGATCAATGGGTCAGGTGCTTGGATGGTGGTAAATGTCTGGCCTTTGGCATACCAGCCCCCGCCAGGGACCTGAAGCAGCCCGTCAGGAAGCGAACCGGTAATCAATAAAAATTCGGTATCCCAGACCGCCTGTTCAATGACTGGGCCAACGACAGTAATGGTAGCGGTAAGATTTGTCCCTGTGTAGCTATTGGGACCAGTCCCAGTCCACGATCGGAATCGATGATGAACATCAGGCCGAATAAACGCGGAGGAATCCATGCCGAAGGTCACCAACGTCCCTGGAGAATACCACCCGCTTCCATACGGCGCGCCGACATCAGAACGCACATCCACGTAATATCGTGTGGTCCAGTTGGCCGTTTCAATGATTGGGCCATTCATGACTACAGATGCCTGCCGCGATGGTCCAGTATAGCTCCCAGTGCCGCTTCCGGTCCAGGACAAGAATAGGTATTTGGTATCACCATGTTCCACAATCGCTGAATCAATCGAGAAATTGGCACTTGCCCCAGCATTGTACCAGCCGCCCCCCTGCGGCGTGCCATGAGCCGATTGGATCGTCAGCAAATACTGAGTGCCATATTTGGCGGTGAACGTGGTAGGCTGGGTCACCGAAACGGTATGCGTTTGCGCCCCTTGATCGCTCCACGACTGAAAAAGATAACGCCGATCCCCCATGGTTTGCGTGGCCGGTGCAGAAATCTGATGGCTGCTTCCCTTTTCCCAATAGGTCTGGTATGGCGCTGGATACGAGCGACCATCGACCACGACCTCCGTGCCATTCAACACATCGGTCGTTATGGTGACGGCAACCAAATTCGCGATCACTTTTACCTTGCCATTGGTCAAGCTCGCGGATGGGGTGCCGATATTGAACGCAAAATAGCTAAATGTCAAATCGCTGACTTGATCTGGTTGTCCGATCACTTGAAACGTGATATTGACCAGTCGGCCGCTGCCGACCAATTTATTGGCGCCATATCCCCCGACGACCAGCATGCCTTTGGTCGAATCGTTCATCTCTGGCTTTTGCCAGCCCGATGCAATCGTATTATTTTGATCAACGGAAATAGGGGTTAAAACAAGCGCATTATAATTCAATATGAACTCATACGAGTAAATGGCATAAGCGCTGACATCGCTGACCCGAATCGGTATGGTCACCGTGCTGTTCCAATTTGCCGTGGTATCTGGCAAGCTGACCAACACTTGGGCCAGCGCTGCTGTTGAAATGAAAACCAAAACGACCGCTATGGTCATCCATCGAACAAGCGTCATATTCTCCTCTGCTACTTAATACATATCATCCGATCAACTGCCAAAATCTGGTTGAATTGGGTCACGACGCAGAAATAAATGCCGGCAGGGACCGGGTCGCCGTATTGGTTGGTTGCATCCCAAAATAGCTCTATTTGAGCGTGTTCGGGAATCAAGCTGCCCAGGTGTTTGACCCGTTGACCCAAGATATTGAATATGTCGATTTCAATTGGCCCTGCTGGGAGCTGCCTGACGTGAATTGCGGTCCGATCTGGAAATGGCTCTGGCGAATTGGATAGAGAGATCATCTGTCTCGGAACGCTTGGAGAATGTCCTCGTGCCACTCCGCTGGGCATTTCCACCTTCAACCGACCGTTCTTCAACCAGGCCGATGGACTGCCATTATTGAATTGAAACTCCTTTAACACAATCAGGCTGGTGTCCCCTGGGTTCCCTACGACGTTGAACAACAGCTTCAACAGCGTGTCCCCAGAGGACAGCGCCTGCGTCCCAAAATTGCCAACAATCATCCTGCCAGTGCTATCGAGGTTGACCGCTGGATGACCCCATGGCGCAGCAATTGTGCCCTCTACAGAAACGCCCACTGCCCGAATCACCAGCGAATCGAATAGCACCTCGAATTGATAGGAAATAATATCATATCCGGACAGATCACTGGTCAGCAATGGGATGCTGACGGTATGGTTGGGCGCGGATATTACATCGACCAGTTGAACGTTGATCTGCGCAATTCCACCATTGTTCCCCCATGCAATGATGATAGCGCTGAGCCAAGATATTAGCGCCAATTTACATCGTTGCATGACCGTTCCTCGTTATTTTAGCTTGATCATTTTCATCATGGCCTCCTCATCGCCACATCGAAATCGGGCGAAATAGAGCCCACTGGAAAGTTCGCTCCCACGATCATCCTTCCCATCCCAGATCACCTGATGGTCTCCCGGGGATAGATCGCCCAGATCAAAATTGCGCACAGCCTTGCCTAGCATATCGTAAATCACTAGCCGCCCCCTACCCGGCATCCGATTCTTAAACATCAAATGTGTCGTTGGATTAAACGGATTTGGCTGGCAGGTCAAAACCCCTTCTGTTGCGACGCTCAAGCCGTTCTTATCCGTCATGAAAATCCAGGTCTCCTCAGATGGGAACCGAACATCGTTCACGCGAATCATGGATAATTTGAGGCGCGTGGAGGGATTTCTATTCAAATTGGTGACCTGAAATTGCAATCGAAGAATTTCACCCTGAAAGTGCACAGGCTTAGCATTGTACATGGCGATCTTAATTTTGCCCGCCACTTCCGCATTGATTTCACATGAAAAACTCTTGGTGATCTCGGTCCGATGAAGTTCAAGAAATTGCAAGTCCATGGGATCGTACTCGAGCTGAAGATCGATCGACCTGGCGTCCACAAAATCGTTGATAGTCAATGGAATGGAAGGCCGGGCATTAAACAGCGTCACCAGACTACTTGGCAATACCGAATTACCGAGCGTTTTGGCGGCAATGGTGACAGAGGAGTGCCAATTGCCGTCCACATCGCCAAGCATCACGCCAAGGTAATCTTCTCCCTGCAAGGATTTTTGCAGGTTGCTATACCTGCGCATCGGGGGATCGAAACGGAATTCGCCGACATGGGAGGATTGCAACGCTGGGAGATCTACAGCAAAGCGGGCAATCATCGCGGCATCGAACATCTGGATCATCCCATTTTGATCGACATCGGCTGCCAATCGGTAGAGATTCGATAGCGTGTCAATACCAATGGCATGGCTGGCCACCAATGCCGCATCATAGGCGGAGATCGCATAATCTTGATTCCCAATCTCATCAGGTTCGGTGGGCGTTATCTGATAGTTCCCTTGAGGTTTTAGCCAGAAAGAATAGCAACCGACAGAATCTGTGACGGTGCTATCCATTGAACTGCCAATTAGTATCAATTTTGCACCTGGGATTGGCTGGTGATGAGAATGATAGACGACGGTACCGTCAATTTGATACGCAATATTTTTGCCGAAGAAGAAAAATATTTTCCCGCCCCAATGGGCGCCGGTGCTGTTAAATGGCCCTGAGGCGATGAAATCATGACCGTAATCGCCATTCACATCGCCCACATCAGCCACCTGCCAACCGGCGCAGGTGATGGAATCTGGGCCCCAGAAATAATAATCGGCCTGCTCCAGATCGGTATCCCGCTGCCAGCCGCTGGCTCGGCCCTTGATCAGATACATCTTGCCAGCATGCGGGATGTCGATGTTATTGAGATAACGAGCACCGATCAACAGGTCATCATAGCCGTCGCCGTCATAATCTTTTAAACCTGAAGTACAAAAACCAGTGTGCGTTTCCACATCTTCGCCTCTAAACGAAGCATCGGCTGTGGCAAGCGGCACATCGCTTGTCGACCAGCGATCTCTTCCGAAGATTAAATAGATTCTCCCGCCGTTGAAATAGGCTTGAATGGCGGAGATCATGAAATCGGGATAGCCATCCCGGTTGACATCATTGGCAGCACTGATCCAGGACCCGGCATAATCGCCATCTATTTCGCCCCAAAATTTGACATCAGCATTGCGCAGGTCAAAATCATGCCCCCAGTCCACGGTGGGTCTGCCAAACATTAGACAGGCCACATTCGCCCCTGGGACACCAATCACAAAATCTGGCGTACCATCTCGGTTGACATCGCCCACTCCAGCGACCGAGTAACCGGTTAAAGCCTCCTCGACCGGATAATAAAAAGAGGCCACAGCTTTTCTCGTTACCGGGTCGCTGTTATTCCACCCGAGGGCTGAACCCAAGATCAGATATGCTTTCCCATCCCATTTTTGGTATTGATTGCGATAGGGTGCACCACAAATGATGTCATCATAACCATCGTGATTAATATCCCCAACAAACGAAACAGCATAGCCAAATTGGTCCAGCGGCTTCTCGCCGACGATTTTCACATCGGCCGAGACCTCCAATTGACAATCCTTGCCCCAATCCATCTGTCTCTTGCCAAATACCAGGTAGGTCCAGCCTGGGGTTTCTGGCATCCGATCCCAGGTGCCTGGGGCACCGATGACCAGGTCGCTCAATCCATCGCCATTGAAATCGCCTCGGCCAGCCACGCAATAGCCAACCATATCGTAATCCTGGCTCCCTCGAAAGATCGCGGTTGCAGCGGTTTCAATGTCCACATTCATCCCCCAACGCTGATCCAGTCCACCTTTGATCAAATACACACCACCCGAATTCCAGCCATGGAGGTAATTGTGATAGGCCGCTACCATGAAATCACTGAATCCATCACCATTCACATCGCCCGCCCCAGCCATAGAATAACCACATCGTTCATTGGCGTTATGGCAGACGAAAGTCGCATCGGGGTAAATCGGCCCAACCTGCGCCTGATGCATTATTCGATCGTTGCCAGCCTCCCCAATTGCAAGGCGAAACGATAAGATGAAAATGATCACGCATATTCCTATGGTTCCCTTCATGCGGAGATCCCCCTATTGCATATAGATAATTTTAATTTGCTCTGATTTTCCCTCATATTCCACCCTGCCAATGTATATTCCGGACGCCGCTGCCACTCCAAACTTATCTTTACCATCCCAATCCACGCTATGTCTACCAGGGGAGGCTATCCCATCGAACAATGTTCGCACTTCTTTGCCCAGCACATTAAAAATGATCAGGCGAATCTTAGCTGGCCGAGGAGTATCAAAGCAGATGCGGGTCGAGCCATTGAACGGATTGGGATAATTTTGATGTAGCACAAATTGCTGCGGAAGGGACGATGGGCCTTCCACTCCAGCAATGGATGCCTGAGCTATCAATGAGATATTGTTGACCCAAAATTGATTGATTTGGATCGAGCCATTACTGTCGACGGGATGAAGCGTTCGGAATACGAGCACCAATAATTGACCCCGAGCCGAAACAGGCTGCTGGCCATAGGCCGCTATTTTCACCTGATTTTCAAGATCCCGATTTATCGCCCACTGAAAATTGGTGAGCAGCGGAGCCCGCTCAACATCCACCAGCTCCAGCGTTGACTGCTGAAAGCTGACATCCAGATCAAACGAAATCATGCCAAAGTCCAAATCCACCTCGATAGGCAGCCTGACTTCATCCCCATTGAGGCTGGCCACAAAATGCAGCGATTGGCTCGGTTCCTGGCTTTTGACTAAACCCAAACCAGGAGCCCGCCAGTTGCCATCGACATCGCCTCTGAGAAACCCTACATAATTCTGATTTGAATAGTGGGAGACGACCGAATCATAAAACATGCTGGCTGGAGTGAATACCCACTGACCAGCATAGGTATTGGGGAGGGCAGGCAAAGAGACGGCGCAGCGCAACGTATTGGCGGCATCGTACATGGTGATTTTGCCATCGCGGTTCACATCCGCTGCATCGCGATGGATGGTATCAGGCACAGCCAACTTTACTGCCATTTGGGCGATCAGGGCTGCATCAAATGCACTAATCGCCGAACCCTGATGACTGCCGAGGGGCTTTTCTACCGAGACCGTATGGTCATGCTTGCCACGCACATAAATTTGATACTGGCCGAAATTATCGGTCGTATCAGCAGCGACGGCGAGGGTATCCACTTTCAACCAGGCGCCTGGAATAGGATGCCCTGTCCTGTGATAAGTGATCTGGCCGGCAATCTCATAGGGCACTTCTTGGCTGGCGAACAAATAGACCTTGCCATTCCATTTTTGGATATCGCTATTGAACGGGGCGCTAATGATATAATCTGGAATCCCATCATCATCGAAATCACCAGCGGGTGCGACAGTATAGCCAATCCCTTCAGCACTGCGCTGGCAATAGTCCGGCACAGTCGCCAGCGACACATCCTTCTGCCATCCTGTCGCTTTCCCTTTGATCAGATAGGCTTTGCCATTGACCGGGCCATTCTCATCTTTGTAAGTGCCGACCAGGAAATCGGCAAACCCATCGCGATTGACATCACCAATCGTGGCCAGCCCCCAACCAGCTTGATCGCCTGGCTGTTCACCATAGAACGAGGCATCGGCGTCATTCAGAGATATTTCAGATACGCCCCAGCCATCTTTTTTACCGAATAGGACGTACACCATTCCAGCCCGGGTGCCGTGGTCGCTGTTTTGCGTGGCCGAAATGAGCAGATCGGAAATGCCATCCCCATTGACATCGGCTCCGCCTGCCACTCGCCAGCCTATACCTTCTTTCGCCCATCGACTGCTGCCATAAATAATCACATCGGCATTTTCCAGATCGAAATTTTTGCCCCAATTAATTTTTGGTCGGCCATACAGCACAAATACATGGCTCGCGCCATAGGCGCCAATGGCGAAATCGGGCACGCCATCAACGTTCACATCCCCAATTCCAGCGACCGAATAGCCAGTTTTCGCACTGCTCATCTCATAGACGAAACTTGCATCCGCGTCCATCAAATAGTCCGTTTTGATCCAGGGGGCGGATCGGCCCAAAATGAGATATACCTTGCCTTGATCCGTATATTTTCCATTATGAAATGGCGCACCAACGAGAAAGTCATCATATCCATCGCCATTCAGATCGCCAACATAGGCTACCGATAACCCGGCCAGGTCTTGATTTCCTTCCCCCTCGTAGATTGCATCGCAATTATCGAACAAGCGAAAGTAATAGCCCCAATTGGCTTTTTTTCGACCAAATAGGATATAGACACGGCCGGGCATATAAGGCACTTTGTCGTTGCCGGCTGGAGCGCCGATGATCATGTCATCCAGGCCATCGCCATTGAGATCGCCGTTGCAGGCTACCGAGTAACCAGCTGCATCGTAAGCCTGCTGGCCCAATAACCGCGCATCAGCATGTGAAACAGTATCATCCAGCGTCCAGCGCAGATATGGATGGCCCAAAAAAAGATATACCGCTCCGGCATCCGCCCCCATGACGCCATTGTGAAATGTCCCAATCATAAAATCATCGAATCCATCGCCATTGACATCGCCAGCTCCAGCCAATGCATAGCCGATCCGCTCGATGTATTCGCGACCATAAAATGACGCTGCTGGATTCAATGTCCCAAAAAACGAATTGCCTGGTTCGCTTTGACCAAAAGCGAAACTTGAGATATTCAACAAAACGCCACAAGCGATTGCAATGAAGTTACAGATTTTCATAGCATGCCCCTTATTATTTGAACATCGCTAGTGCAATTGATTCCTTGCCTCATTGGGGAACTCGAAACTTCCTCGACCCTCATGGTCAGCATTCTGGAAGCCACACAGTAGGATAGAAGATCAGTCTAAATATCAGCTTCGCTGCCGTATGTTGGTCATTATTCTCCATCATGACAAATTTCATGTGAGCTGACCAATATTGAAACCGGGTGCTAAAGAAGCACTGCCGTATTTAATTTTGCTGGTTATAGCCTTGAACTGAACATCGCAATATACGTACAAAGCGCATAAGCTGCGGAGCCGCTGTGACGCTATTTTTTGATCGTATGCACCAAAAACTCGGCGGCGGCCGACATCAATTCAAAGAATTGTCGCGGCGACCGAATTTTCGGCAGATTGAAATCGATGTTCTCTCGCTTTAAGATGCGCCACAACTGTTTAGGTCGCAGATAAAACTTGGCATGGGCCATCTTTTGCAGCTTGGCCAGTTCGGCCATGGTTCGACCCTTGGGAATGTAGAACGCCTGGGTATCGCTGAGTCCAGCCGCTGTATTGATTTTCGACCAGTCCCCGGTGATCTGAAGGCCTTCGGCGATGGCCATGTTCAATAGCTCAGTCCCTGGATATGGCACGGCCAGATTAAATTTGGCGATATCCAGCGGTAGTCGAAGAGCGAAATCAATGGTGGCCAACGACTCCTCTCGGGTTTCGGTCGGCAGCCCCAGCATAAACGATCCCCGCGTCTTGATGCCCACCTGATGCGCCATATTCACCGCTTTTTCAATGGTCTCGATCTTTAAGCTTTTACCGATCAGATCCAACAACCGCTGCGTCCCGGTCTCAATGCCAAAGCTGATATATTCGCAGCCAGCCTTGCGCATCAGTTCCAATAACGGCTGATCCACCGCATCCGCTCGGGTTTGGCAGAGCCATTTGGTATACTTATGATAACCGCGTTCGATCAGCAAATTGCAGATCTGTCGCGCGCGTTCCTTTCGGACCACAAAATTATCGTCCGCAAAGCTAAAAAATTTCGCCCCATAATTATTGACCACATTATCCACCTCCTGGATGACCCGCTGCGGGCTATTGAACCGATATTTGTAACCGGAAATACTCCGCGCCGAACAAAAAACACACTTGTATGGGCAGCCCCGCGACGTGAGAATCCATTCAATCACATAACTGCTGTGAAAATCGGTCAATAATTTCCAATTGACCGGGGGAAATACATCTAAGTCTTTCTCGTATGCCCGCTGTTTCGTATGCTGAAATGCACCATTGCATCGATAGGAGATCCCATCGATTTTGCTGAGATCCCCTTTTTGCTGCAGGGATTGCAGGTATTCCAACATGGTGAACTCGCCCTCGCCGCGCACCACCAAATCGACATTGGTATCGCGGAGCGTCTCCTCAGGCAACACCGTGGGATGAATGTTGCCCATCACAACCTTGATTTCGGGATTGATCTTTTTGATATCCGCGGCAATCTCATGGGCGCGCGCCATCCCTGGAGTGGTGCAGGTGAAACCGATCACCCCAGGATGAAACTCGTTGACCAACCCCTGAATTCGATGCTCATCCAGCCATTCAATTTGCTCATCGAAAAGCCTTACCTCGTAGCCCTGACTCTCCAAAAACGTGCCCAAAAACACGATGCTCAACGGCACCGAAGGCGTCAGCATCATGCTGACCAATTTGCCATATTTCTTCTCCTTGTCGATCGCTGGATTAACCAGCAGGATCCGTCTGTAATTTGTCCTTTCCCCTTGCATCATCTCTGCCTTTCTCGATTTTCCCCTGAAAAGTCCGAATAAAATGAACTTCCTCCGGCTGGTTCCCAACCCAACGGAACGCGACCGGAGGAAGTACGAAGAAACACCATCACCTTTGCCATCGATCAATTGTCTGCGGCCAAAAATCGCTGACCATGCGGACTACCAGCCAGAGCCTATCGAATTGGCACCCTTGGGTTAATGGTCCCAGCCCTCAGCAGCTTATCGCAACAGCACCATTTTTTTCACCTCATTGTAAGATGATGTGATCATCCGATAATAGTAAATGCCTGAGCTCACGATCGCGCCAGCGTTATCCCGACCGTCCCAAATCACCGAATGATAGCCCGCCGGCTTCACATCATCCACCAATGATCTCACTTCCTGTCCAAGCATATTGTAAATAGCTATCCTCACCTGACATTGCTCTGGGAGCTGGAATTCGATCAATGTCATTGGATTAAACGGATTGGGATAATTCTGGGCCAACTTGAACGCTTTCGGCCGTTCTACCATGATCGTAATGGCATCATGCTGCGTTTTTTCCCCGGTGATCGAAACGTCTTCCAATTTGTAGGAATAGGTTTCTCCCACCTCAATGGCGCGATCCGCATAACGATATTTTTTGGTCCCATCCGATTGAATTAACTGCAAATTGATCTGCTGATACTCTCGTTCACCAGCCGACTTTCGCAGCAAATTGAATCCAGCATGGGCGACTTCCACCGTGGTTTCCCATTCCAAATCAATGGCATGGGTGCGCTCATTCATGCGAGCCGAAAAACTCGCTAATTGTACGGGAGTCTTCACGTATAAATCCCAACTTCGCTCCACGGTATCATAGCCATCGGACACCACAACTTTAATCTTATGGCTACCAACAATATTGTCCGCCACGAGGAAATCATAGCTGTTTTTCGCGCTGACGAACACATCGTTATCATACCAAGAATAGCTGATTTGATCGTAATCAGGATCGCTCACTTGGACGAGGAACCGGAACGTCTCTCCGATATTCTTATGTCCAACCAGATTGATGCTGATAGGCTCATAATACGTGATCTGCGGTGGCCGATTGACATTTTCAACGATAATTGTGACCGGTTCATCATCAAAGCCACCCTTATTATCCCAAGCCATGAAATGGATGATATGTTTGCCTGCTTGAAAATAGCTCGGTGTCCAATTGAACTGCTTGCTGCCTAACGAATCGAACATGGCGCCTTGAGGCAGATTTCGGATCCCGTAGCGAATCGCATCATTATCGCCATCGGTGGCATTGACCTTGAAATTGATATTTTGATTTTCGCGGATCGTTGCTGTCGGGATGGGATCGAATAATGGGAATTTATTCACCACGCCCGTGGCTTTGAACTCGACCGGCGATCCAGAGAGCGAATTATTAATGGCCCACACCTTATAATTCGCGCCCGTCATATTGCCCAATTGAAATCTTGCCGAAGCGACGCCTCGATCATCAGAATAAGCGGTTCGATCCAACACCACACCGTTGCCCTCGATCATCACAAACGAGATGGGAATATTTTGATTGGCTGCCGGATTGCCGTATTGATCGAGCACGACAACGGACAGCGGATAAACCAGTTCTCGCTCAATGGTCCCTTGCTGATTATTGCCGCTGTATTCCTTCATAGCAACGGCGGCAGCGGCCACAGCATAAACCTTAATGATAAGACCGTCACCGATTAATCCCGGGGCTGCAGCAATGATTTCGATCTCGCCAATGGTGCTGCCCACATTGATCGTCAACGAAGCGATGCCATCCGGTCCGCTGGCAATAGCGCTGGGGCCGCTAATGGTGGCATCCCCCTTATTGATGGCGAAATTCACCACATAACCCGCTACAGCGTTGTCGAAAATATCGGTTACTTTCACCTGAATTCCGCTGATCCGGCCGCCCACTGGCCCAGTCTTTCCTTCACCAGCCCATTTGACGATCTTCGCAGGCTTACCGGCTAAACCCTGGGCAGTAAATCCCTGAGGCGAACCAGTTAATCCTGGCGCACTGGCCGATGCAACGTTCGATCCCGCCTGTTTGCCAAGCGTAAATACCGCCATCGCTTCACCAAACGGATTCGATCGAACATTTGCGGACGTCTCCCCACTGAAACTCCCGCCGCCAAATTCGACATTGAATTTCACGGGATGATCAAAGATCGGATCACCATTCTTATCCACCACCTTCACTACCAAAGGATTAGTCAAGGGCAGACCAGCAGTACCGGTTTGCAGATCGCCACTCACCTTCTTCAATGCGGCCGCGGTATTGCTGCGTCCAGTTGCGATATAACGGACATTTCCTGAACCGGCTAATCCCTCAGCCACTGCCTTGGCACGGTTCACCACGATGGATGGGCCTAACACCCAGTTGGCAGCGGCGATGCCGTTTTGATCCGTGTAGATGAAGGGTTGCTTCAACTGCTGATGCTCCCAAATGTATCCACCACCTTCATAAACCTGGAACTGGACCGGATGCCCCTGAATGGGATTGCCATTGACATCCAATACCACCGCTTTGATCGGATCTTTCACCGCGGTCCCGAAATTTGCGATCTGATCGGTTCCTGAGACATAGCCAATGCTATGTGCGGCTAATGGGCTAAATCGCACCGCTGCGGTGTCCTCCAAATTGATCCCGTCCGTAATGTCTCGGATCCGGACCACTTTGACCTCGGCTTTCTTCGAAGCCAGATAGCCGAGCGCTTTGCCGGAGGCATCCGTCGGATCAAAGAAGCCAGATTGGACATTATTGCTGCCGGAAACGCTCAGGAATCCCACCACTTTATTGGCGATCTTGTTGCCCCAATCGTCCTGGAGGATCACCGTGATGGTCGATTTAGTCTCACCATCCGCTGGAACCGGGCTGGTGGCGCTCACCACGGATTTTTTCGCGCTCACCGATCCTTCTTTGGTCTCCACCACAAAAGTTCGAGGCGAGCCGTTGAGTTCCACCTGGTTCCAGGAGCGCGCCCTTACCACGTTTTGAAGTCCTGCCACTGCGCCAGGATAATAATAGACCTGCGATAGACCATTGGCATTGGTATTCACCGTCTTCACCGAATCGGTCAAGCCATCGAAGCTGCCACCGCCCTGGACAACCTCCCACTGGACCGGATGATCCGAGACCGGGTTACCGTTGCGATCCTTCACTTTCACCACAAATGGCTGGGGCAACGCCAGTCGCACTGGGCTGCGCGGCTGGTTGGTCCCGGACACCGTTTCCAGCGTGTGAGCGGCACTATGAGTAGCTGAGGCATAGAACGTCATTGGTGAATTGGTCAAATGGGTTTGCGTACCGGCCTTATACGCCACCACCTCCACCGTGTTGTTGTTCTGACCCGAAACGCGCCCCACCGTCAACACCACTTGAGCTTTCCCATCCTTGTCCGTTTTCTTGGTCACCGTTTTTTTGGTGGAATCTCCGTCCAGAAAGCCCCCGCCGCTCTTCACCGTGAAGGTGACCGAGTGGTTTGATATCGGATTTCGATAGGCATCTCCGACCATGACCACCAGCGGATTCTCCAGCGGGCTGCCAACGACAGTGCGCTGATAGTTGCCACTGACCTCCACCAGCTCGGTCGCTCCCCCAATCGTCGCTGAGGCAGTAAATCGGACTGGCGACCCGGTTAATGGTTTGCCTTTGTAGCTGGCGCTGGCCTCAACGATATGGTTATTGGTGCCGGGGTTTGGCCCAAGGGTGAAGATCACCTGCGCCTGATAGCTACTGGTATCCGTTTTCACCACGGCCACCGAATCGCTGCCAACCTTGCCTTTGCCCTGCACCACTTTGAAGGTGACATCCACATTCGGAATCGCCTTGCCCCGCTGGTCCACGACCTTGACGACCAACGGCTTGGGCAACGCCGTGCCCACAGTACCGGTCTGATTGTTCCCGTCCACGTATTTCAATTCCGTCAGTTCGGCCACCTGAACAGTATACGTGATTGGCGAGCCAGCCAGACCAGTGGCAATGGCCTTGGCAATGGATGCCACTCCAGGCTTGCTTCCAGGATAAAAGATCGCCCGAGCAATCCCTTGAGCGTTGGTGGTCGCAATCACCTCATGGAAACTATGGCCATTGAACGTCCCAGGATTATCCCCGCTGGTCGATGAGAACGTCACCGGATATCCCCCCACGGGGTTGCCATAATTGTCTTTCACATAGACTGCCAGCGTATCATCCAGCGGAACGCCAGGCGAGCCATTCAAATTGATGGGCGTTTTCGATTGCAGCGAGGTGACTACCCCGGCTGTGGCATTGAAATTCACCGGCGAACCGGGTAGCGCCTTGGCGGTGGTGCCAGTTGCCTTCAAGCTCAATGCCACATCATCGATACGAACGGTATGTGCCGCCTGACCCGCATAGGTCTCAAAAATCACCCGATATTCATCACCCGCGTTCATCGTGGTAAAGCTTAAAGAATAAAGCTTATAATCAGCGGTCAAAGCGAATTTATTGGAGAATGCCGAGGTCTCCCACTGCTGCTTTTCTCCGTTCCACCAATGGCCAGTCGATTGGTTCTTGATCGCTACCCCAAAATTGGTCGCTCCGCTGATCTTGCCCCAGAACGACACCGTGTATTCCTGGCCTGGATATAGCTTCGCTGTTTGCCGAATGCGGACATCTTGATCGTTCTTTTGCAACAAACAGGCATGGGAGCCACCATGGACCGAAGCGGTCTCATCCTTGATACTGGAACTGCCAGATACCTCTTCATCCCAATTGGCAAACACATCGGCTCCGCCAGCGCCTAAGGTTTCAAAACCGCTATTCAACAACACCTGGCCGCCATAATAGGACTCCACCTTCACCGTATTGACCACGCCAGCAGTTTGACCTAATGTGAGATACACCTGGGCATTTCCCTGAGGGTCGGTCCGTTTGGTCACCGTACGATTGGTTGTGCCGTCCAGATAACCATTCCCTGCCGTCACCGAAAATTTCACCTCATGATCCCCAATGGGATTTCTATAAGTATCGGTCACCTTGACGACGAAGGGATTGCTCAGTTGCATCCCGGCTGCTCCAGTCTGATTGTTGCCACTCACCTGGATCAAGGTATCGGGCATGTCTGGTATGGCGGTAGCATTAAATTCAATCGGCGTCATTGCGGCGCCACCGGTGCTGGAAGTGGTCTGAACCGTGTTGGTCCCTGCAATGAAACCGAGCACCAATTTGGCTGCGGCTGTACCGTCGCTGCTCGTCAACACTTCCAGCGTGGGAGTTCCACTGGCATCTTCCAGCATCCCTATCGTTCCAGCCGATTCACCAAGTTGCTCCCCATTGAGCCCCACCGGCACCAAACTTCCGCCGCCACCGGTTACTTGAAATTTAACATTGTGGTTCACCACTGGATTGCCCGCACTGTCGACGATCTTCACTTTCAGCGGGTTCAACAACGTGGTTCCCACTTTGCCGGATTGAGAATTGCCACTGTGATATTGCATCGTCTTGGCAATGCCCGAGGTGGCCGTCGCCGTGAAAGTCACTGATGGCAGCGTGCCAAAGCTGGCTACCACTTTATTGTTGGCAGACTCGGTGCCCAGGGTGAGATAGGTGGATGCTTTGCCAGCCGCATCGGATTTGACCTTATGAACGGTTTGGCCATTGGATAAAAAGCCATCCCCTTCGGTAATGGTAAAGGTGATCTCGTAATTGGCGGCTGCGTTATTATATTTATCCTTTAGCGTGACCTCGAACGGCTGGGCCAGTTTCTGCCCGCCTATGCCGGTCATGCTGGTCGCTGACGAGGCCACCATGGTCACTGGAGTATCAGCATTGCCATTGATCACAAAGACCACTGGGGCACCGGTCAGCGTGTAAGCTGGGGCCAATGCCTCGACCCGGTTTTCTCCTGCCACGGTTCCGAGCGTATATTGCGCCCGCGCCTGTCCATAAGAGTCGGTAATGTATTGCTGAACTTGTTCCAGACCCGATGGGATATAACTGTAGTTATTGGATAACAAAATTTTATCAATCCACGTTCCAGTCCCAGATCGCTGTGTGATAGTTAGCTTATGGGTTCCTTTGTTCAACGTAAATGTAGCCACATCGCCGTTCTTCGCTCGATCGGTGACCACTTTCCACACCCAAGGACCAGGTTCGTATTCCTGATAGTCCCAGACCCCATCGGGCGGCGGTGGATCGCCCTCGGCAGAGATTGCCGGCTTGCCATCCACTTGGACAAACAACGAATGACGCTGATTATCTTGCATGGCAATGCGGCACCAGATCACATAGGTGCCGGCCTCTTTCGCATAAAAGTTATATTCAACCTTACCTTCCATTGGCACCCCGCCATTGGGCGTCACATATTGGCTATTGGAAGCGCCAGGATCAACGCCGATTTCCATGGGGCTTTGGATCACCGTAGCTTTTTCGGCCTCCAATCGCACATAGTTGTCCGTGCTCTGAAGATCCACTTTGCCGCCCCCCTGCGTTACCGTAAAATCCACGTTGATCCCAGAAATTGGATTGCCGCTTTTATCCGTTATCCGAACGATCAGTGAATCGGCCAATGGTTTTCCCACGATCCCGGTCGGCGTGTCGATCGGCTTGACCTTCTTCATCTCAGAAGGCGCTCCCACGGTGTTCACCGTGACAAATTTGTCGACATTGTTCTCCAAATTGCCGTGAAGCTCGATACCCATATAATAATCCGTGCCATTGCTGTAAGTTTTGTTGGGATCGTTGATGCGCCCATAAAATTTCTCATTTACATAGTAATCGAAATGATGCCCGCTGGCATCGCTGCTCACCGCCACCTTAAATACATCCCCAGGACCAGGTTTTTTAAGACCAGTTGCCGTATAGGTGCCCAAAAACACATCCGGAGTGCCTGCTTTATGGGTAAAAAGATAAAGCACGGGATTATCCCCCACCAGCGTTCGAATCCATGCCATATAGCCATTGGCCGTGGCATAGTTATCTGTGTCGAGCATTAATGCCAGTGCACCTTTATCAATGCCTTCTGAGGTGGCATTGGCGGACCAGGTGATCGATGCCTCGATAGGATTCACATTGGCCTTAAATACCGCCAATTGTCCCCAATTGTCCACAGTAGAAGTATTGTCCAGTTCACCGTTTTTGATGACGTATGAAGGATTGGCGCTCCATAGGGTGGTAAGAGTTGAGGGATCATTAAATTCATCGGATTTTTGAAGCGCTGCCCCGCCACTGGTGGTACCATCCACAATATTCGAAAGCAGCGACCAATTGTATTCCTCGTCTGCTGTTTTGATTCCAAAATAATATCGCTTGTTGCTTTCCAGGCCCATCACCACAAAATTTTCGGTCGCTCCTGGCGATTTGGGCGCTTCGATATTGGTCGCTTTGTTCGCGCTGCTCCAGTTGGCATCCGTTAATGCAGAAGTGGAGTAGCGGATGTCGTAATACGAGGCCCGATCAGAGAGGCTATCGTCTCCTGGCGCGGTCCAAGTCAGCGTTACTGAAGACCCGGATGTCGAAGCCACGGCCAAATTCTTAATTTTAGCTGGCGGAGTGACATCTCCAACGATGAGCAAGTTGAAATTATCGATATTGTTTTGTAACGAAGTTCCCTCTATGCTGCCGCGCAGCATCACGCCCGCATACAATTCCGCTTCGTTGCCACGCCGTTTGTCATAATCTGATACCGTTCCAATGTAATTTTCATCAATATAGCAATGAAAATGATGGGCAACGGCATCAGAAGATAACTTGACCGTGAACACCTGACCAGCCGTCGGTTGGATTCCAGGGGCTTCGGCAATATCCTCGCTTGGAGCACCGTTCACGATGGTCCACAAATTAAGAGTACCATCTTGCTTGACGCGCAGCAGATAGCCATTGGCCGTTATTGACGGCTTATTCAATCGCAGCGCCAATCCGCCATTCTCGATCCCTATCGCATCGGCATTTTGCCCCCAGCGGATCGAAGCCTGCCCAGGATTGGTGACGGCTTTGTAGACAGCCATCATATTCCAGCCCCCATCACTGGAGGTATTCGACAGTTCTCGCTGCCCAGGCGCGACAGTCTCGAGCGAAAACGCCGGATCATATTCCCAAGCAATGCCAATCCCAGAACGGTTGAAATTATCGATCACCAGCGTGCCATCATTTTTAATGACATTCATAATGGCACTCCAGAATAGCTCGGCCATCAAATTGTACCCAGTATCATTCGGATGCAACCCATCGGATAGATATTCCGTTGCCCAGTTGGGGTTTGCACGAAATAGCTCGTTATTCCCCACATAATAGATACTATATCCAGCTTCTAATTTTTGCACCACGATTCTTTTGATCTGTTTGTTCACCTGGTTGGCCAAGCTGTCGCGGCTGGCGTTATCCCCACGCGGCAAAATGCTGGATAAAAAAATCGTAATGCCGCTGTTGACGCTGTAGATTTTATCACAAATACTATTGATCTTATCCGCAATCGTCTCCACTGGGGTAAAACCAAGATCGTTCGTGCCGATATTCAGCAATACAGAATTCGGCGAAGCATTGGTGACCCAGGTAATGACATTATTGTTGACGTACTCAACATTCGCACCATCATGACCTTCATGCTGTGGATCAGAAAAAGAACCGTCCGATAAGCTGCCAACAAAGTCTGTGTCGACAAACTCATCGCTCAATTTCTGTTTTAAATCATCTCGATACCCACCTGGGGTTGATGATCCAGTGACCCCTCGAGTGATGGAATCACCCAACGGCATAATCTTATAGGTCTGTCCCCAACCAAATTGCCATGTTGCCATAAAAATGATATTAACCATAACCACCATAACCGCAGTGCTGAAATTATACGGTTTTTTCATTACAAACCTCCTCATTAAAAGATGCTGCGCCCCTGCGATTGATTTAAGGGAATATTGTAGGGACATGATTGACTCTCTCATTATTGCTAGTAGACTTTCGGTTTCGAATGCTGCTATGCGTTGCTTGGACGTATCGCACCTTCATCTTCTCGGCTGTGAGACCAGCCGAACCAATTGCTGCCAGCAAGCCCGCTTGTTTGCAACGATTCATCACCTCATCATGCGCGAATCAATTATTCGAACCGCATCGCGCTTCCTTTTCATCGTGAACAGGCAAATATTATACCACACACTCTTCTGAAAATGAATCAGAGAAATCACTCTCATTTTCAATGGCTTATCATTCGATAATGCTCGCCCAAAAATACAAAATTGTATTAGAGCGAAACAATGTATTGCATCCAATCATGCCCCCAAAGCGGTTTTGGCAATTCTTTGGCGGATCGCCCCGTTAAACCCCTCCCGTATGGATGAATTTCACCAGCTATTTCGCCTTATTTAAATTGAATTTCAATTTTGAAAAACCAAATTGTAATGGCATTCAAATTTTTCGAAACTGAAATTCGATTGGTGTTAGAGGCATCCAATCATTGAAGAGTTTTTTTAGTGAAATCCTCACAACGACGATAACATGGCTCACAGAGGAATTCGATGGCAACAAAAAATTAGGGGGATATTGAAATTTGATTGATTAAAATAAAGCCCAGACATCCATCCGAGGTTCATATCATTTCAGCGCTCCTTGGATTCTCAAATATTGGCTCAATCCCGCGCTGCAAATTTGACATTTTTCATCAAATGGGAAGCAACAATTAAAGCGGTTCCTTCACTGCGATCACGCGATAGACTCCTGCTTCAGTGTTGTGATTTTTGAACTGACGAATCGGCTCAAGCTGAAATTTTTGCATGGCGATCCGCTTTTCCAGCTTGTTATGCACAATAAAAACGCAATTGTCTGGGATTCCCAGCATCAATCCCTCCGCATGTTTAAATTCGATGTCCCATCGTCCCAATACCTTGATCATGACATTCGAATCCAAGATATTGATGACCTTCACATTTTCCGCCCGCTCACGCAAAGGCAAAAAACGGCGTTGGGTCATGGTCAGCCCCAGATATTCCTCTGAAAGCTGAAACACTTTCGCATTGGCTGGCAGCTCCGAAGCCAAATATTCAAACATGCGTTGAAAATTCTGATTGGTCTCGATGAGAATCTTTACCGCCTCCACCTTCGGTCCGATGATTGGCAGGCCAGGAACATTCCAGGCGATCGCCCCAAATGAAACGATCGCCCCGCCGCATAGAAGCAACATCCCTCGTTCCCATCGCGGCGAAATCCGCACATCGAATGCATGCTGAAGTTTCACCACGGACCGGTAAAGCACCTTTCCTAACACAATAGCCAATGCAAAAGCAGCTTCTAAGAAATAGGCATCGTGGTAAAAATTGATGATGCTGAACAAACCCAGCGATACGACAAACCAGATGATCACCAATTGCAACGATCGCTCTGCAAAAAATAAATAGAACAAACTGACATAAAGGACCACGATGGCGATCGGTTGAATTTTCAATGCGATCAGTATCGCTATCATGCTGAGCGGCAGCGCCATCACAGAAAACCAGCGGGACGGGATTTTCGGAAATAATCTGGCCAAGGGGAGGTTCGTCAACCAGAATAGACACAGAACACCTATGATAATCGCTCCCGTCAAGCGACTGGTCATCAAATTCGAATAGAAAGCGAGTCGTTCTATGATATAATGCCAGTATCCCGATACGCTGAACGGCTGGCTCAGGATCGTGGCGTGGCTGGAATTTTTGGTGAACGGGATCAGCAAGTTCGGTACGCTGGCCATCACGAAAATCGCGATTCGCTCCCAGAAGCGAAATTTAGATTCGCGCCAGTGCAGGATAAAAAAGATTACCACCATGGCCGTCACGATCAATGCAGTAGTCTGGCGATTGGTCGCCGGAATCAAGAACAGAAATCCAAGCGCAATGGTCCTAAACTGCTGCTGATACAGCCCTTTGATAAATAAATAGAAAGTGATCAGTTCAAAAAAGAATCCGAACGGCACCACCACATGGTAAGTGCCATAAAGGATGGACTGAAACGCGAGGTGAAAGATTGCGGCGCTCATGAGGCCAGCCAGACGACTCCCACTGAGCAACACCGCGATCTGGTACATGAACACCACGCTGGTAATGACCAAGATACCATTGATCAGATGGAAATAGAATGGTTCTGGGCCGAAAATTTTTACCAGCAGCATGATATACAGCGACTCAAAGGGCCGATAGTAGCCACCAACACCATTATAAAAATTGTACTCATCGAACCATGGGGCTGGATCGAACGCATGAAAAATGCTCTTTTTGAAGTCCAATGCCCAAAGCAAAGTCCCAGCATCATCATAGCGGAAATAGAGATGGACCCCAATCCACGGAATATACAGCGACAATAAAATCACCAAAAGCAAATAGGGATCGATCCATTGGCTCAATCGGCGAAGCGTTCCGTTCGATGATTTCAATGACAACATATTCATATCAGAAAGCATATCATTCTAAGCCCTGAGAATGTGCATGGATGACAATTGAGCTCTGTACGGAAAAATACAGAGCTGACAGAATTATTGGTTATTCGGCGTTGCGATCAAATGTTGTACAAAGTTAGCGGTAAAATCGATTGATGGCATCGGCCACCACGCTCACCTGCTCATCGGTCAATTCAGGGAACATGGGTAAGGAAAGAATTTCGGATGCATATTGTTCGGTAATGGGCAATGTTCCTGGCGGCAGGTTCATATCCTGATAGGCCTGTTGCAAGTGGACCGGTATGGGATAATGGATCAGCGTCTGGATACCGTTATCCAATAAATATTGCTGCAGCAAATCCCGATGCTGGCATCGGATGACATAAAGATGATAAATGTGATAGGCATAGTTTTTTTCGATCGGCTTCATCACGCAGTCGTCCAGCAGCGCGGCATATTGTTTGGCAAGTTCGCGACGGCGCACGTTCCACTCGTCGAGGTGCAGCAGTTTTTTCCTTAAAAAGGCTGCCTGAAGTTCATCCAGCCGACTGTTGAACCCTTTGATGTCATGATAATATCGTTTGCGCTGGCCGTAGTTTCGGAGAAGTCTGATCCGATCTGCCAGTTCCGGATCATTGGTCACCACCATGCCGGCATCGCCGTACGCTCCCAGATTTTTCGATGGATAAAAACTAAAGCATCCCAGGTCGCCAAGAGCGCCGACTCGCTGACCGTGATAGGCCGCCCCATGAGCTTGGCAAGCGTCCTCAACAACCTTGAGACCATGACGATAAGCAACATCCAAGATCGGATCCATATCGGCTGGCTGACCATATAGGTGAACTGGGAGAATCACGCGGGTCCTGCTGGTGATCTTAGCCTCAATTGCATCCGGATCCATGGTATAGCTCAGCGGATCGATGTCGACAAACACCGGTGTTGCCTGGGCAAATGAGATCGCAGAAATGGTGGGCACAGCAGTATTGGCGACTGTGATCACCTCATCCCCGGGCTGGACATCGCAGGCTAACAAGGCCAAATGAAGTGCCTCTGTCCCGGATCCCACTCCCACACCATAGCTCGCACCGCAGTACCGCGCAAATTCCTGCTCGAACATCTCGACCTGTTTGCCTAAAATAAACCAGCTCGATTCAAACACTTCATCAAATGCAGCTTTAATTTCCTCTTTGATATGCTCATATTGAATCTTCAATTCAGAACACGGGATCTTAATCTCCATAATCGGCTTCGCCTTTATTTAATGATTCATCTCACTGTTCAAATGATTTGGCCTGACCCCCAAAATCGGATCATTCGTGCCCCCATGATTTTCATATACTTCGTTCACGATCCCATTTGCCCTGGTCTTGCTATGCCCGCATCCTCGCTGCTGGATCGGGCAAGGCATTGGGAGAATGGTCAGATTCGTCTATCAGCGGCGCCGACGTCGCCTCCACCTTTTGGCTTTTTTTCTCGCGGCGAGCATGTTGTTTCTTGACCTGAATCTTCCACCACAATTTCATCATATCCACGCCCACGCGAAAGATCCGCTTAAAGTTAAAAAATTGCGATTTGCCACTGGGTCGAAAATGATGCGTTACGCCAACCTCATCAAAAACATAACCTGCGTCCGTCATCTTCTTGATCATCTCAACACAGATCAAACCGCTGTCTGACTCCAGTTCGATATGATCGAAGATCTCCCGCTTCATCAGCCGAAAATCGCAGTCCACATCCCTGATCTTAAAGCCGAACAGCCATTTGGTGAAATAATGATAGAACTTCCCGATCACTACGCGATAAAACGGATCGGACCTCTTGATCTTCCAACCATTGACAATATCGACCTTACCGTTCATTCTCTCATATAACTTGGTAAGCTCTGTAACATCGTATTGGGCATCGCCGTCCGTGTAAAAAATCAGGTCTTTTTTGCACTCCTTGAACCCAGTCCGAAGCGCACCGCCATAGCCGCGATTTTTTTCGTGATGCACCACCCGAACTTTATCATAGGTCTTTTCCAGATGATTTAATACTTCCACCGTCATCTGCTTGCTGCCGTCGTTCACCAAAATGATCTCATAATCATCGGTCAATTTTTCGGCCGTGGTGATCGCCTGAGCTACCAAACTCCCGATCGTGGCCCAATCATTATACACCGGGAAAAAAATGGATAAACTCTTTTTCATTACCCCCACCTTTTCGTTATCTCAGTTGTCGTCGCTATGATGCCGTGAATTTCATCCACCCATCATCAAAAATGCTTGTCCTTATCCTTCAGTTGAAAAATCCACAGAAGCCTTGGCTGGCATAATCAGCCAGGTTCCCATTCATCGCGATATCCACTTCGTTCATTTGTGAAATCAACAGAAAGCTGAACCCGAGCGCTGGCCATTCCTCGTTGCCAGCGCTCAGATTTGAATTTTCCTGCCTCAATTTGATTATCTAAAACAGGGCATATATAAATGGCGCCAATGCTGATCCCTCGGTGAAAACAATCAAGAACCCAAGCAACAAAAGAAATAGGACGATTGGCGTCAGCCACCATTTTTTTCGCGCTTTCAAAAACTGCCATAACTCGCTTACAATGGAAATTTTACTCATGATGCACCTCCAGATCGTGCTCGAATGGAATTAATTTTTGTTCAACTAAAAATTGATAAATCGCTTCTCCGGCCACTCGATGACCATTGACATCCGGATGAATTCCCTCCGCATCCCATAGAATCTGCTGCTGGTGTTGTTGAAACGCCTCGAACAGATCCAGACAAGGGATCTGATTTGCCTGACAAAACTGCACCAGATCATTCTGGATGATATTGTCCTTAGCGGTCAATTTCAATTGATGAGCATACGGGAAGATGACCACCACCACGGGGATGTTTCGGCTGGCCAATTCCTGATGCATTTCTAAAATCGTATTTTTCAAACTAGTCCATCCTTCGCCTTTGACCAGCATATTGTGCCAGAGCATGGAGCTTGGAAACAGGCGCGGATAGCGGCGTTGCAGCGATTTCACAGCCTCTTTGAACATCACATATAGCTTGGAACGGTTGAAGAATTTGCGAGAGAACAGGTCCCGCGCCGATTCGATTTTCCCCGAGACATTTACCACTGCGCCCTTGATATCTTCGCTCACGTACATCTTGGGGCTGCTATCATTGAGACACAAGCCCAACAGCACCATATCATATTTGAGCTGGCGATCCAGTTCGCGCAGCATGGCTCGCTCCTGCCAGATGTTATAGCCGCCCACGCCAGCGTTATATACGATGACTGGTTGATCAGGGAAATTTTGTTGCATTAGGTTTTGAACCACCTTCCCGTAAACCTGATTGAGGTTTTTGATATTGGCGCCAAAAGTGATCGAATCGCCGAGGTTCAGAATCACCTTGCTCTGGTCCAATGCGGCCGGAGACCAATCCAACTCATGAAAGCCAAGGGCATTGGTGACCGTATCGCCATCGGCATTCACGTAATGGGGCTTGAACACGAACTCCAGGTCTTTATTCGGAGAATTCATCACAATATTATCGGCCTCGCCCATTATTTGTTGACGCTGGCCCTTGCCCAATTTCACCAACAGGTTCGCGCCCAACTCTCCCAACACGAACAAAAGGATAAAAACACCCACCATCAACGAAAAATTAACCGCCATCGCCTTCAATTTTGATCCCATCGGTCGTCCCATTCCATTTATTATCTTGTGATCATCGTCGTCAACACCCTTTTTATGCCATTGTGGCCAGAAGAGCGTATCTGTTGCTTCAAGCCGCCTCATAACAATTGGAGTAGTAACAGATTACGCCCCCATCACGCATCATGGCAACTGGGGAGATGCGCATTTGTATCGGCTGAACTCAAAACTGCCGCAAATATTGCTCTTTTGGAATAGCCCTCCGAGGAGAGATGTTCCAGTAAGAGGCGGCTTGTTTATCGAACTTGCGATGCAACGGATCTTTGCCCAGCAGTCTCATCATCAGTCCGATTGGCGTAAAAATCAGAAAGTAAATCAGGCCCAGAATCAGCCGAGTGTTGATCCAGCCAAGAATATGCCCCAGGAACACCGCTACGTGGTAGATCGGTTTGATCAGCCCGGGGATTGCAAGGCTGACCAGCAAGACCAGCCCGGCCAATCCCCAGAACCAATAATTTTGGGGGGTATGGCCCTTCAAAAAATGCACCAGTCCGATAGCGCCAAAAAATAGCGCCAACACTAAGCCAAACGTGCGCAATTGTTTTTTGGTGATTGGTTTCTTTTTCATCTCCACTTCCTATCAACTCCATTCACTATCCCAACGAAAGCGCTGCAAAATAAAAACCCACGTTATATCGACCAGTCCGCAAGGGAGCGGACGGATGGTTGCCTGCACCGACTTCATCTTTGAATTTTCGCAGCAGTCCCCATCACAAGGAACAACGAAACGATCATACCATCTTTTTATATAAGCCATCCACACGAATGGATCCGATCAGTCCAGTTCAAATTCTTTTTTCCAATCAATATCATCCTTGAGCTTGGGCTGCTGTTTTTTGTCCAGCAGAAAGCTCCCCATGACCAGATAATCCATCTCGGTCCGCATGAAGCAGGTGTAAGCGTGCTGCGGTGAACAGACGATCGGCTCGCCCCGAACGTTGAAAGATGTATTGATAATGACCGGGCAACCCGTAAGCTCATAGAACGCTTTGATCATATCATAGTATCGGCCATTATTTTTTTTGTCAACCGTTTGAATACGGGCAGAATAATCGACATGCGTAATGGCAGGCACGACCGATCGCGGCACTTTCAATTTTTCGATCCCAAATAGATTCTTGTGCTCTGGCGTTGAATTGGTGCGCTTGGCCAATTGCACTGGGGCCACGAGCAACATATACGGACTCTCTCGATCGAGCTCGAAATATTCAGAAACATGTTCGACCAACACCGTGGGCGCAAACGGTCGGAACGACTCCCGAAATTTGATCTTAAGGTTCATTACCGATTGCATATCCTTTGAGCGGGCATCTCCGATGATGCTGCGGCTGCCGAGCGCCCGAGGCCCAAACTCCATGCGCCCCTGGAACCACCCGATGACCTTTTCGGCAGCGATCAACTCGGCCGTTCGGCGCGGAATTTCCGACGGATCAAGCCGCTGGTAGGGGATATTGTTTTGCTTGAGGAAGGCCTCGATCTCCTCATCCGAGTACTCTGGTCCCAAATAGGATGCCTTTTGAAAATCATTCACCCCATCGGCATGGCGTTTATTGCCAAGATACTGATACCAGGTGAACAATGCAGCCCCCACAGCGCCGCCAGCATCCCCAGCCGCCGGCTGGATCCAAAGGTTCTGGTATGGACCCTCGCGCAAGATGCGACCGTTGGCCACACAGTTGAGCGCACACCCCCCAGCCAAAACCAGATTTTTCTGGCCGGTCTGCCGATGAACAAACCGCGCCATGCGCAGCATAATCTCCTCGGTCACATCCTGAATCGAGCGGGCCAGGTCCATCTCCCGCTGCGTCAATTGCGACTCTGGCTTGCGCGGTGGCCCACCGAACAATTTATCGAACCGACGATTGGTCATGGTGAGTCCCACGCAATAGTTGAAATACTTCATGTTCATCCGGAACGAACCATCCTCTTTGAGATCGATCAGCTCATTCAGAATGAGATCGACATATTTGGGTTCGCCATAAGGCGCCAGACCCATCACCTTGTATTCCCCAGAATTCACCTTGAATCCCGTGTAATACGTGAATGCCGAGTAAAGCAGACCCAGCGAGTGCGGGAAATCCATATTGCCCCAGATTTCAATATGGTTATCTTTGCCCACCCCGAACGTCGTGGTGTTCCACTCTCCGACGCCGTCGATGGTCAAAAACGCTGCCTCTGGATAGGGCGATGGAAAAAAGGCCGAGGCAGCATGGGATTCATGATGCGTCGGAAAAATCACGTCTCCTTCGTAGCCGATATCCTTCTTGAGCAGCTCCTTGGTCCATAACTTCTGTTTCAACCATACTGGCATCGCCTTGATGAATGACGTGATGCCTTTGGGAGCATACGCTAAGTAGCTTTCTAACAAACGCTCAAATTTAATAAACGGCTTATCATAAAAAGCCACATAATCGAGATCTCGGCCAGAAATGCCGGCAGCGTCCAGACAGTAGCGAATCGCATGATACGGAAAATTGAAATCATGCTTCTTCCGCGTGAATCGCTCTTCCTGAGCGGCCGCAAAAATATCCCCATCCTTCACCAGGCACGCCGCGCTATCATGATAATAGGCTGATATCCCCAAAATGTACATAGCTTTCTTCCTGTTGACTGATTCAAAAGTGATTTGTCTGTCTTATGGTTTGAAAAACTGATATATTCAACGATCTCCCTCGATTCGCCCCGGCCTCCAATGGCCAGGCCATTGGCGCAAATTTCGCTGACGAAAAAAAGCTAATTTTTATAACAGATCAATGTCTCTGGCAGCCATGTGATCCGCTGCTTGATCACCGTGGTCCCAGGAAATAATTTCTTTAGCTGTCGAAACGATAACAGGTGAATGTCCTCCCACTTGTCCTCGTACCACAACCCGATCCGAAACTTTCTGTATAACCAGCGCTGGATCGGTTTCGGGACGAATTGATACAACGGCAGTCGATAATGAAATTCAAATGGAAAATATTTATTGGGACAGGTGATAAAATATTTCTGGCTGACCCGTTGAATTTCATTGGCGAACTGCTGTTGATGGCTATTGGCACCGACATGTTCGATAACGGCATTGGAAAAGGCAATTTTGACCGATTGATCTTTAAAAGGCAGGGCCCGAGCATCGGCAACAATGCATTGCACCTCCGGATATTTGCGCTTCAGGTCATGAAGCATCTTTAGGCTAATGTCCAATGCCAAGATCTTGTCTCGCCGATCATAGCACGATTCCAGAAACAGGCCATTCCCCGCGCCGATATTTAAGATGATATCATCGGGCTGGGGGGTGAGCTGTTGCAGAAAAAGATGAAATTTTTGATCTCTGGATCGCTCTCGAAATTTCTCCATCAATTGCCACACATCACACCTCATCTTTGCCTCTTGCTCGATGCTTTCTGCCGCCAGGCTGAGGCTGGTTGGGTCCTGAAAGGCCGCGCTCTGCCTCTGCTAAAAGCCCAGCAGATCGCGACTCAGCGACTCTCATATAGAATATTGTCAAAATAGGCATCCTGTTGCCAGAGCTGGATTTCAAACCATTGAACCTTTATCGGCTCGTGATGGTTCTCCAAGGTTATGGTTTCATTGAACCCGGAACTGCTCAATCGGTTCGGAGCAAAGGTGACCTGCAGGTGGTAATTCTGTCCCTGGCGATATTCCTTGTGACAGGATACACTATCCACCGTCACCCCAGCGATCACTTTTTTAAGATAGCCTGGCCCATAGCCCTGAGTCTTCTCGAGCTGATAGTAGTTATCCTGGTCCTGCTTGAGCTTGAGGATCATTCTGCCACCTGAGGGATAGCTTTCGATCGGATAAAAGTCGATCTGAAAAGTCCCTTGCTCCGACATGGGCAATGCACGGCCGAATCCCTCTCCGACGTCATCTCCAGTGGTCATCAATAAGCGCTTTGCTTCGGCATCATATCGATAGCTTCCAATGCCCCCTTCATCCCAGAGGCGATGCCAAATATAGCTATTTAAATTGTCAAAATCAAATTGATCTTCAAATTTCAGCACAAACTGATACGGGATCTGAACATCGGCCAGCCGATTGGGCCGTCGAGCACGATCGCTCAGCCTCCGCAATACCATCGTATAAGAATGCCCAAGTTGATGGGGGCTGGTTGTGATCGTCAATTTCCGGCCGCTGGGATCCCCAATAACCGAATGAATGGCAATTTCGGGCTCGATCTGATAATTATCTGGCTGTAAGGCGCTGGTCGTGTCCACTGGCTCGTCGAATTGGAGCGTCAGACTGGTGGGACTGGCAAACGTGATGGTCACCAAAGCTGGCGGTCGGTTATCCGCAGCAGTTGTGACCCACCAATCCAATGGTTCCGCGCTAAGATTGCCCGCATCGTCCAACGCATAAATCTGGAAATGATAGCGGGTATCATCCTGCAACCCCTCGCGGGAAAATTCTGGTTGAAACGTTCGCGCGATGAGCTGCTGGTTTAAATAGATTTCGTAACCAGACGCACTATCGCCGTCCTTGGCAGGCGCTGATGCCTGCCATTGCATAAAAACAGAATGCGTACTGACCTTCGTGTTGAGCAATCTGGCTGGCGCATTCGGCGCGATCTGATCCCACTGCCTGGAAAAGACCAACAACAGCGCCTCGTTGCTCCGCAGCTCGAATTGTGCCCTGAAATTGCCTGCCGTTATACGTGGGCAATAGGCGGGCTCGATCAGCCCGAGATCATCGCTCTGGTCCAAAATGGCCAGTTCGCGAGATGTTGGCGTTAATGGACTATCCAGGTCACGCCATGCCTGATAACAATTGGCGTAATTTTCACCCAGCCGAAAGGTTTTCACCGCATAGTTTTGATCCGGAATATGCTGAATCGTCAACGCGACTGCATAGTTCCGAGCATGGCGATTAAATGGGTCATTTTCGGTGAACTGATATAGGAGCACCTCGAACGACGAATCGCTTTTCGTGGCAATGGCGTTGAGCAAGTTGCTATATTCCGTGCCCAAATTTTTTCGATAGTCGGGAAATGGAACACTATTAATTACCGCCACTCGTTCATCGGACAGGTAACCGAGCATTTCGAACGAATTAAAGATCGGCAATTTAAAAACAGCACCGGCCAGCGTGGTTGCCAGACCATCGGTTTCTTTGTTGATCCCGTTCTGGCCAAAATCCTGAATGACCGGCGATGTCCAATAGATCATCATCTGCGGCAGGGCATCGGGCCACTGGCACTGATCCGCGTAATGAAAGATCGCATCCACCGTGGCCATTAGCCAGAGCGCTGGATATTGGTTGACATACCAGGCCGGATCATACGGGCTGGGGCTGAATTCCGAGACGATATACGGCAAATTTTGATACGCCTTTTTAATGTGGCCAGCGGTCCGATGGATCTCATCGATCTTATTGATCACCTTCTCAAATACGCTCCCATAGGAATGAAACGACAGAAAATCCACTGGCGTGCCCTGTGAGCCGGTGGCGTAATTGGTTCGCTCAAGGTGCCTCAGAAAGGGCTCAATGTAGGAACCGGCCACCGCTGGGCCGCCGACGCGAAGCTGGTTATCGACCCGCTTGACCGCAGCCACGGTGTAATCGTACAATTTATTATAAGCTTCCATATCGCCCCACTCGCGAAGCCGAGGATCTGGGTTATCGAGGTCTGGTACCCAGAACAGCCAGGCCAAGTCCGGCTCGTTCCACACCTCAAAATACCAGCGAGATACGCGGTCGCGACCGTAGCGCTCCACCAGATGCTTTGTGGTCTCATACACTAGATTGGCCCATTTTTCGTGACTGAGCGGCGGGGACATATTCCCGCCGAACCACGGCTGGATCCGGATTTTATTCGATGCCAGCTCAATCGGCATCAGCGTAAAATCGACCAGAATATCGAATCCTAGCGAGACCATGGCATCGAATACGCGGTCGCAAAGTTCCCAATGATACTGTGGATTGCCCATGGCATCTTCGCTATAAATTTCGCATCCGCGGCCAAAAGAGGTCACGGCCGTCCCGTTGGTGAAAATATTAAATGCCCGAACATAATTGAAGGTACCTGGATTTTTTCGATTGGTCGCAACCATCATCTCAAACAGTCTCTGATTATTGGCATCCAATGACCCGGCGCTGAACGAATTATAGCCGAAGCCGCCCCAGAACTGCTGGTACCTGCCCTTGCTTTGCGCCAGATCGACGACAATAGTGATCGTATCTGGCAAGGGGTGCATTTCGGATGGCGCACCGGCTGCGCTCTTGTAATCCCAGCCCAGCCGAGCAAGCATTGCCCTGCCTTTGAGCGCGTAATGAAACACCACTGGATTTTTTGCTACTAATCGCATGATCAGAGACCGATTAAGTCCGACCAAGGTCGCTATGCCAAAACCAAATATAATCAGAATCACTAATGGCCTGACCAGCCGGGTTTTGGTTCCCAGGGAGGCCTTTGTCCTATAATTATGCATTTATTCCACCGATCGTGTTGAAAGTTCATGATGTCGTGCATCAAATCGGTTGTCGTTTCTCACCGATGGCGAACAACGCCATAGATAACCCGCTGCCGCACCGATGGTTAAGGGCCTTAATACGATAAAAAGCAGCGTCAATTGCTTCCCTTCATCACTTTAACGCCTTGGGGCGGATCGGGCGGAGTAATATCCGCATTCGGGTTGTCGCCGCGGTACTCAAATTTCACCGCATCGGCAATCACCACCCCATCGGCCTGATTGGTCAACTCCACGTAGCCCGAAGTCCCCGCCTCAAAATAATACAGCCCCAACGAATTCCAGTGGCCATGATCTTTTTTTTGATTGATCATCCCGCTTTTTTGGCCATTGCGGTATTTGATCGTGTAGGGCACATTGGTCGCCTCATCATCGATCGCCGACTCATGCCAGCCATGCCATTCAAATACCTGATAATAGCCAGGCACGCCGATAGTCGGACGATAGATCACCTTGGATTCGCCGGTTCCTGGAGCGGCGTAGGCATAAGCAAACATTCCGAACCAATCGGCCACGCGCATGGTGTAGTAAGGATTGCCCGGGATCGGGTCCGGGTACTGATCCCATCGCCCGATAAATTCTGGCGCCGAACTTCCTGGGGATGTGCCCATATCGACATTATCAATGATGATGCTATACACAATGGTTTTCGGCGCCTTTAACAACAGATAGCCATCGCCGATATAGCCATAATTATCCTTCCCCCCCCACAATTGGATATTGTCGAATAATTGGCCATTATTATGATCTGGGTCCTGGCCGCCGCGGAATCGATAATAGGGGCCCTCATAACCGGCGACCGTTTTCAAGTCCGCATCGCGAACCCATTGCGGCGCTCCGCTCACATTGACAATGGCCGCACCATGATCGAAAAATCGAACCCACACCCCAGTGCTCCCAATTTGTTGCATCGGCCCCTTAGGATAGCCAAGATCCACCAGATACTCATCATAAAATTTATTGTAGTAATGTTCATGAGAGCCAGGATCAGAATAGCTGAAATAGCCATTGCCATACAGCGTCGTGGCCAATTGAAATCGCATATCTCGAAAATCGTTCTTGCTATCCCCATCGTAATCTAGAAAAATCGTGTTCGGCTTGCGCAACGACTGCATAAACCGATCATAAATCGAGCTAAACCAGCTCCAAGTCACCCCGCCATGGGAGTGTTCCAGAAAAATGCCATTGGTCTCCGCATGGTGATGATAATGCCAGGAACCAGAATTTACCATCAATAATTTATTGGCTGGCATCATTTGGCGCAGCTTTTGAAATAGAATGTCTATCCCAGCGTTCCAATGACCGACCACCCACTCTTCGCCATGCTCGTTGAAATCATTGACGCCATTGCCATCCAGATCGGTATCCCAGCCCAAATTATCACTGACGACATGGTAATTCCACAGCTCTTTGTCCTGATAATACAGCCCATCCGTGGCGATACCATCGAACACGGTCAGATCGACCCGTTGCAAGAGTAATTCGGGAAGATAATCGCACACGCGTTTGCCACCATACATCGACGATTTAGGGCATATATCCGACAGGTTGGCATAAAAAGTATTCGGGCCGCCATACTCAATTCTCGACCCGTCAGCCCGGCGAATATACCATTCATCGGGAAACGGCTCAATATAAGTGCCGTTGTTCCAATCGCTGGTGGGCAAAATGAACACATCTGGATTGAGCCGCTTGATCCGTTTGGCCCACTCCACATCGATCAGCGCAGTGCTAATGAGATCAAATTGGGCATACCATTCGTCCACCGCACCCGACCATTGATGGATGCCCAATCGGGGATATCGATGATCTATTTGGGCGTAGCCGATCGAAATACCCAGCACCATGCCCGCGATTATCATCATTTTTCGCATCGTTCAACTCCATTATTGGTTCATATCATCGACTGATTCCCCCAGATAATTTGCTCGATTTTTCCCTGCAATCTTCGTGCTCCTCTTGCTGCCATCCGTCCCGTGAAACCGATTCAGAGTTCAGATGGCTGCTCACCGCGACACCGCGCTCCACCTCATTCGACCTTGCTGCTGTGCCAAAACCGATTTTCATCGGCCAAGCACCATCCTCATCCCGCCGACAGTTCCTCAGTTGGCCTTTTTTTTAAAAGCATTCGAACAAAATTGAGGTCCTCAGTAGCAAAGGCCCTGAAGAGGAATAACAGAACAAAATAAATGAGCGCCGCCAATACCGCTAAACCGATAAAATAAATTCGATGGAACAGCACCATGATCAGCAACATCGCCCCGGTGCTCAGCAATAATTTCCCGGCAACGACTCCCATTTTCAGATAATCGAATTGGATCACACGGGTGAAAACGAATGGGATCTGTAGCCCCACATAGATGATAATCGCGATCACCGCAGCAATGGCGGTCCCAAGATAGCCCAATTGGTGGCTTAATACCCCCGTGAGGATGATATTGCCCACCAGGGCAATACCGTTCACTCGCAGATCTATCTTCTGGTTATTGCTGGCCAAAAGTGCATAAGCAAAAACTTGAGACATCGAATAAGGAATGATGATCCAGATCAAGATTTTCAGCACACTGGCCGATCGCTCAAACCCGGTTCCAAAAGTGAAATAGAAAATTTTGTTCGCCATAAGAGTCATCATCACCGCGATCGGAACTGTGACGATCATCAGATACTGCAATGTCTTTTTGCAGGCATTTTGAAAGCTTTCAGATTGCGATTCATATAGCCCCGAGATCACCGGGAAAAACGCCGTGAAAAAGCTCTGGATCAGGGTGATGAGAAACAAGACAAATCGTTTAGCGCCAGAATAAATGCCCACAGCATCGTTTCCAGCAATTTTATTTAAAAACACCACATCAATATTCCAGTACATGGTCACCAGCATCATGATCAGCGCGAAGACGTATGCGGTCTTCATGATCTGGTGAATAAATTTCACGTCTGGTTTCAATTCAGCACCGCGTCCCAATGTGAAAATAGTTGGCAAATAAAGCGCCACGGCAAGGTAGCGGGTCAAAATGTGCACCAGAATCACCGCCAATAACTGGTAGCCCATCAGGATCAGCCCGACACAGAGCCCAACCTTGACGATATTCTCGGCCAAATAAATATATGAGATTGTTTTGATTTTTTCAAAGCCAGCCAAAATGCCTTCGAAGCATTCCAGCACCGCTGTGGCCGGGAGCGACAGTGCCAACAAACTGGTCATGCGCGCCGCCTCTGCGTCCAAATCGAGCAAATGATTGACCACGGCCACCATGATTGCCCCGGTGATGATTGACAACGGGACAGCGATGTACAAACTATTCACGATGTACAAGGCCACCTGATCGCGATGCTTCGCCACTTCGCGCGTGATCAAGGTGCGCAACCCAAACGAGGCAATGATCTGAAAGATCAATACCAATGAAATCGCAGTCGAAAAAATCCCAAATGCCGTCACTCCCAGCTTTCGGCCGATCGCCAAAACCATGGCAAAAGAAATGATCGGCTGCAAACCCTTGGCGATCATGATAAAAATCGCATTGATTGTTAATCTCTTGGCAGTTTCCATTTATCTCCATACCATCGCTGTGTGCGACGGATCCTTTGTCCTAAACTAAATTTCGTTGCCACACCATTCATACAATGAAAAGATCGCGCTGTCCACCAGCCGAATAATTCGGATCGCTCTCTTTCTTCGAACGCCCTTGCTGTTCAAACGAAATCCCCACATTTACAACGGGAACAAAGCTTCATTGAATCCCGACCGTTGTCCCATCATCACCGATATTGGTGACTGAAAAATTGGAATGATATGTGGGATTGTAGTTCCATTCAGCAACTGGCCGGATGACATCGCGTTACGGGTCGATCTGGACGCCCATCGCCAAAGAGGACGACCTTCCACCAGAGTGCTGATAGGCTTACACCACGACTTAGGTTTAATGATTTGCTAAAATAATCGTAGCGTGGCCCTATGGCCTCGTGCCTGGTTTCGTCGCAGGCTGGCTCGCAGCGGTCGTAACAACCTTTTCGCATAACTCGGATAATTGCTGGCCGCGCTTCTTCCAGGTGTAATGATTGATCACATCCGTCCGCGCCTGTGCGCCAACCCGCTGGATCAATTCTGGCGATTCAATCAATCCATTGATCGTTTCGGTCATCGCGGCAATATCATCTGGTTCGCACAAAAAGCCATTCTCGCCATCGCGAATGACCTCGGCGATTTGTCCCATGCGGCTGGAAACCACCGCTCTCCCACTGGCAAGATATTCATAGAGCTTCACTGGCGAATAATAGCCGAACTCCAGACGCGGATATGGAGCTAAAACGATATCCATCGCAGCAATATAGCGAGGGATGTCCTGATGTTTCACCAGGCCAGTCAGGTGAACGCGGCCCGATAGGCCATTCGCGGTGATGAATTTTTCCAACGAGTGCTTCAGTGGCCCGCCGTCTCCAACCATCAAAAATTTCACCCGCTGATGACGTTGCACTGTTGCTTCGATAATTTGAATCAAATTCTCAACACCGTGCCAGTAATGAAACGACCCCACAAAGCCAATAACTAGATGATCCCACAATTGATATTGCTGTTTGACGTCATCGCAGGGGAGATCCGGCCGAAACCGATCTGGATCGGCTCCGTTGGGAATCACATAAATGGTATCGCCCGGAACGCCCTTTTCCATGAAATAGTGCTTCAACTGGTGGGAGACCGTGAAGCTCAGCGCACAATTTTTCAGCGCCGCCACTTCAAAATAATCGACCAGCCGCTGATGGGTCCAAAACTGATCTTGATAATTCATTTTTTCGTACGCCACCGGCCCATCCGCCTCCACAATCACCGGAATCCCCATCTTATTCGCCAGATAGATCGATGAGATCGTGTAAGCCTCCAATCTGGAGATAAGCAAGTCTGGCCGCTCCGCTTTCAAAATATCCTTCTCTTCCCAATAGAATTTAAAATTGGTAAGAATTTGGTTTGGTTCATGCAAAAATTTTGCCAGGAATTGTTTAAGCTTCGTTGGCGGTCGATGCGGGACATGGTTGCCATTGTTGAAATTTTCTTGCTCTCGCCGCCACATGACCTTCACCTCATGACCGCAAGCCTCCAACGCCTTCATCAACTCGATGGCCTTAATTGTTGATCCCAACGACACGCCCCAGAGGTCGTACATATAGTTAAAATAGAGAATTTTCATGTAGCAATCCTTTGACTAACCTTCTGCTCGTAGAGCGACTGATAAAGCGATTCGAATTTGCGAAGCTGTTGCTCAACAGAAAAAAAGCGGGCCACTCTCCCTTGGCCATTGCGCCCCATTTGTTTCATCCGGTCCGGCGATTGGAGCAACTCAATCACTGCGCCGGCCAACCGATCCGGATCGCCGGGCGGAACGAGCAATCCTGTTTGACCATGATCGACCACCTCCACCACGCCATTGACCGCCGTGGCGACCACTGGATTTGAACAGGCCATCGCTTCCAGCACGGCGTTGGGCAACCCCTCGGACAGCGATGGCAGGATAAACAAATCAAACAGGCCCAATAATTGAGTGATATCCCTTCGAAAGCCCAGCAGGATAAAGTGCTCTTTCATTCCCAAATTTTCGATCTGGTCCTCCACTTGCTGGCGCAATGGCCCATCTCCCACCAGCACGAACCGCACATTCGGAAATTGTCGCACAATGGCTGGTGCAGCAGCAATCAAATATTTATGCCCTTTAGGATAATCAAACCGAGCCACCGTGCCTAAGACAATTTGGTCATCGGATACGCCGATCGCCGATCGCTGCAACCCTGGCGTTTGCGGCGCAAATTTGTTCAGATCAACACCATAATGAATCGTCACCACTTTGTCTGGGGAAAGCTTCCGTTCCCGAATGACGCGCTGTCGAATATCCTCGGATACGGCCACGACCCGATCGATCTTTTTCATTGCTAATTGATAGGACCAAAAATGATACCAACGAAACGGGCCGGTCACCGCTTCCCATGAAATGACCACCGGAACCTTGGCCAATGCGGCCGCATAAGCGCCAATGACATCGGCATAGAATAAAGTGGTTTGCAGGATCTCGATGTGCTGCTCTCTCATTAGTCGCGCTACCTTCGTCACCAAACTGAGATCGAAACTGAACTTCTTTTCGTAAACCTCTACCCGAGGAACCGCTTTTCGGAATTCGGCTTCCAGCGGACCTCCCTGACCAACACTGCAAACCGTAATATCGTAGCGATCTTTATCCAACCGCTGCACCAGTTCCAATACCTTCATCTCACCGCCGCCAATGGCAAAGCCATTGACCAATTGCATCATATTTATTCTGCCATTATTCATACATCCCATTTTCGTCTCACCGTCGTTCTGTTGCCGCACGCTCAATTCGGCCACACAGCTCCTTGGAATCTTCCTCGGCTACATCCTTCTCAGGCGCTTAGATTCTTTATCCCGCATGACCAATAATCCCACCCTCACATTGAATCGCATTTGGCATGTGCTGATTCGAATTGGGAGAACTTCTTTTTGCCAATGGATCGATCCCCACGCCGAGGCGCGACATCCAATGCAAGAGATAATTGGCCAATCCCATCAAACGACCGATTGAACATGGGTTGGATGCGAAATGTGCATCACCCTGATTTTACCCTGCTGGACTAAAAAACGCTAATTTAGATTTACCAACTCCTCACCAGGGACATGTTTTTCGCCGGCTTCATGCTTGACCAAAAACGGGCCAATCGCCAGATATTCCAAATGTCCTTGGAGGAACGACCGAATCGCATCATTCGGCGTGCAAACGATCGGCTCCTCGTGCATATTGAAGCTGGTATTGATCAGCGTTGGGATGCCGGTCAGCCGATGATATTCTTTCAAGATCCGGTAGTAGCTGGGATTTTCCCGCTCTTCGATCAATTGCGGCCGCGCCGTGCCATCCACATGAACGGTGGCGGGCGATACCCTTTTCATATAATCGGTGCAATCAAACGTGATCGTCATGAATCGCGCCGGATACTCCGCTCCCTTGAGATTGATGTAACAGTCCTCAGCATACTCCTTGAGGGTGACTGGCGCAAACGGCATGAACTCGGTGCGCCGCAATTTTTTATTCAGCCAGTCGTTCACCGTGGGATCGGTCGCCTGATAGAGGATGGAACGATTGCCCAGCGCCCTCGGCCCATATTCCATTTTGCCATTGAAACGAGCTACGACATGCTCGCTCGCCAGTAGCTCAGCGATCTTGAGCTCAATATTATCGTAGCGTTCATATTTCAAATTAAATTTCTTCAGCTCCGCCTCAATTTCCTCTTCGCTGAAGCCCGGGCCGAGATAGACGTCGTCCAATACCGATCCATAGCTACCGTTCTGATTAATATCGTAATACAACGCGGCCCCGGAGGCAATCCCTCCATCCGTCATGTTGGGGAAAATATAGATCCGTTTAATCCCTTCGACCTCAAAAATCCGTTGATTGAGTTTCACATTGGAGAAGCTGCCCCCAGCCAAAACGATGTTTTCGATATGGAACTTGTTAACCGCATTGCGGACCAAACTGGTTACAACCTCCTCGAACCGGCGCTGAAACACCGCAGCAATATCTTCGCGTGGAAATTGCTCCACCATTTTTTGCATCATGCAATTCTTTTTCAAGATCGGCGCTTTGTGGTGCCATAGCCGGCCGATCATGAATGGCGCTTTAATAGTGAGCCCATCACATTCGAGGATATCTTTCATCATATCATAGGCTGGGGAATTTGGGTTCCCATAAGCGGCCAGCCCCAATATTTTACCTTCATGGCGATTGGCCTTAAAGCCCAGCCATTTGGTCACGCTGGCATAATAATGGCCCAGGGAAGCTGGATAATAGCTCTTGGCCACCGGTCTTATGGTTTTCCCCTCGCCAATCGAAACCATGGTGGTTACAAAATCGCCCCAATAGTCGGACGTTAGGATCAGCGATCTCTCGAAGCCGCTGGTGAAAAACGCGGATGCCGCATGAGTAATATGATGCTCGACTCGATGGAATTTGGCCTTTGGGAACATCTTTTTTAACCGCTTTTCATCCCGGCGATGGGTGACCAGTGATCTGGCATAGCCTTTGATCAAGATGAAATTGGTCATCAAAAAGTGCCGCAAGATATCGACAAAGCCAGGCAATTTGCCCTTCCCTTTGTAAAAGAGCTGCCCGGGGAAATGGCGCAGCACATTGGTGAAAAAGTCCTTCACCTTGCTGATCTCTGGAATAATGACATCGGTAATATCGTCCGGCGTCAAATTGGCCAGCCGGAGCACCTCTCGGATCGATTTTTCTGGAAAACCATCCTGATTCTTCACGCGGGTGAGCCGCTCTTCATTAATAGCAGCCACAATTTTGCCGTTGATAACAATCGAAGCCCCCGCTTCATGCTCATTGCTAAAAGATAATACTGCCATGGAAATTCCCTCTTCCCTCTTTATGTTAAATTCATAGTCGATGTGACAATCGTTTGCTGATTTGATAAACTTGATTGAGTCATTGATTTTATTTTTTGCTGCTTTATCATTGCTTTTAACTGGCGATCCAGCCGATTCAGTACCACCGCAATCCCGGCTAACGCCCAAACATTGATCCCGACCGCATGCTCCGTAAAATAGTCTGGCCCGGGATAAGATGCCAGGAGAAAACCCATCAGTGAGGCGAACAACCCGCTGCTAATATTGGCGATGAAAACAAATTTAGATCTCATCCCTTTGAGCGTCTCGCGCAAATACATCGCTAAAAACCAGATGAAAAACAATAAGCCAATGATCCCATTTTCAGCCGTGATCAACAAATAGAGATTATGAACAAAGATAACCGTAGTCATGTGGAATTGGTAGTTCCAGGGGGCTACCCCGAAAATTGGATTGGCCTTGATAATGCCATAGGATGCTTGTTGTAATTCGAATCGGCCCTCTTTGATGCCTTCCACATCACTTTTGAACAACCGTTCAGTCAACGTATCGCCATATCTGGCAAAGAAAATCACGAAACCGATAGCTCCGACAGCGGCCATTCCCATCAACACGCGTTTCAATTTTTTGCTTCTGACACGAACCAGGTTATAGGCGAACATTACAATAAGGCCGAACGATAATCCCAGCCACGATCCGCGATTGAAAGTCGAGAAGATCCCAACAATCCCGATCGCAAAAATGAAGCTGAAGAAAGCCATCTTTTTCCAATTTTTTTGCATGGCCGCCCCCATCGCCATGCGCAACGCCAGTGGCATCATGATCATGTGGTACATGCCGCATTGATTGGGATGGATAAAGGTCCCGCCTTTGCGCCAATACATCTCGCCAGCCCGCTCCTCACCAAGAATAGGCACTTTGAAAATGATATTTGTAAATTGCAACGTGGCCACGGTGCTCTGAAACAATAGCCCCACCAAATACCATTTCAAGATGAACTCCACGTCCTCGGGTGTGCGGATCGTATTCACCACGCAATAGAACATTACTAGATTCATCGCATAGAAGAATACTCCCTTCAGGCCATAATTGATATTGTAGGCCACGGTAACCGTCGAGATAAGCCCCCATACCATAATTGCCACACCGGGGTAGGCAATAGGGGCATAGAAGCGATCCGCCTTCTTTAATTTTGGCCCCACCACTTGGAGATGAATGAAAACAATGATCAGCAAGATGTAGACCAGCCGCAGATCGACCATTAAGAACGAGATCCATAGGCCACCTTGCCAGGGGATCGCGATCAACGCAAAGGCCAGCAGAAAATGTCTCGGCCGCTTGGAAACTGCCAAACCAATGGCGATCACAATCGCCACCAGTATGAAAAAGATCAAATCCTGTCGCATGGTTCAATTCTTCATTGTCAATACGTTGCCATTGGCACCAATCTTTATTCCTCGCTGTCCCCCTCAGCACAATAAAAATACATGATAATTACTTACAACTCCACTGATTAGCAGAATTTTTCAGCATCAAAATGCCTTCAAAAATGAAAGCGACTGCCAGCAATTATGACATCCATGCCGTTTAGCGGCGCAATAACCGCTCGTAGATGCGATGAATCCACGAGTAATGTTCTTCAGGGGCAAATAACAACTCCGCCTTTGCCCGGGCGCATTTTCCCATCTCAATAACCTTTTGTGGATGATCCAAGAGCGATTGAATGCAATCGGCTAACGCAGCTTCGTCGCCTGGCGAAAAATGCATCCCATCCCGGTTCGGTTCGATGAACTCGGTGATACCACCAATGGTTGCTCCAATGACTGGCTTGCCCATGGCAAATGCTTCGTAGATGACGAGCGGAGAATTTTCGTACCATTCCGATGGCACGACCGTAAAGGCGGCATGGCTCAACAGCTCTTTGACCTCAGCTTTGCTTTTGTATCCAACAAATTCCACATTGGCAATGCGATGGTCGCTCACAAATTTTTCCAGCTCCTGTCGTTGCGGCCCGTCTCCAATAATGAGCAATTTGGACCTCTTGATCCGGGTCATGGCCTTTAATAGTGTCATCACCCCCTTTTCAGGCGAGAGGCGGCCAAGATAAACAAAATAATCTTCATAATAGGGACTAAATGGAAACTGGTCCAACCAGGTCACCAAAAAATGATGTTCAACTTTTTGCGCGTCGATCCCGCCACGCACCAGCATGTGCTTCATGAACGCCGATGGAGTGTGAAACAATTGCACATGCTTCCGATAGCTGCCGAGCCAGTGATGACAATAAGCTTCCATGGCGACCAAAAGGCTTGCGACCAAAGAATTCTTATGGCAGCGCGTCAGGATAGGTTGATAGAATTTTCCTGGCAAACAGCGTTCACAGATCTGATTTTTATGTTCAATGTAAAAGCGATAATTGGGACAAACCAATTTGTACTGGTGCACCGTTTGAACCACGGGAATCCGATAGCGACCCAGCGAATGAAGGATCGCAGGTGAAATCTGATGATCGATCATGTGCACATGGGCAATATCTGGCCGCGTTGCCTCTATCAGCGCTTCGATTTTTTCTCGGGCATGCCACGAATAGATCAGCCGGCCAGCTTCTTTCAGCTTTTTTAGGCTAAATGGAGCATCATAATCGACATGGTCAACAAAATAATCCTGGTATTGTGACGGGACATTTCGTTCGTCCTTCATGGCAAATGGGATAACCTCATGCCCGTGCTGTTCGAGCAATGCTTTTAAATCGAACAGATAACGCTCCGATCCTCCTTTGATAAAATAATACTTGTTGACCATCAGAATTTTCATTCAATCCATCCACTATGATGAACACTATCCGATCAGGGGCCCGATTGCGCCGGCTTGACCAGATGAATTATTCCCTAATTTCATAAATCACGGTTTTGAGTCCCGGGATCGATTCATCTTTGTAAATTAACTTCAGTTCTGCCGGGGCTTGAGTTTCATCCAATAGAAATCGAACCGTTGGGAAATCCTGCTGATTTTTTTCGTTCAAAGCGATATATTTTGCCCCGCGATGTCGAGCATAGGCCAATACCCGATCCAGTTCATGATGAGGGATCGATACCGTTTGCCGAATATCATAATTGCCCGCATAAAAGCTGATCGCATGGTTCCAGCTCATAACGATCGGCGGCTCTTGACTCTGATGTTTCAGCCAGAGCCCGGCCTTCTTCATTTCGATTGGCTCGGCCCATTTTTCAGTCGAATACGGATTCTTAAGTGCCATGCGAGCCATGCCCGGAAGAATGTAACTGCCGATCCACAGCACCACCAGGAAACTTGGCGCCATGATGAACCATGTTCTGCTTCGAGAACCACTGATGGCTGTTGTAACGGATCTCAGCCATTCGATCAAATGGTCAATTCCCCTCCCACTCCAGATCAGAACAATCGGCACCATCGGCAGCAAATAACGCTCGGTGACATGAAATATGGGAATGACCACCACCCAGAAAAACAGGACATAGCTCACCAGATAGAGGTCTTGCCAGAGACGCTGGGTATCGATCCGTCCCAACAAGCCCAATACTGCCAGCACCAATAATGGCAGTCCGAGCACATCACCAATTGCACCGGTATTGACTTGATAAAAATCTTTCAAATATTTTTTGACAAAACGGATCACATCTGCGGTGCCCTCCAGTTTATTTTCCATCCCGGATCGAGCCGGAATATTGCTGGAATGGTAATTCTTCAAGAAATCGCCGGTATGATAGATGTCATCATCGGGCAGATGAGTATTGTCGTCATTCAGTAGCAGCCAGGGATTAGCCTTTTGATCCTTATGTTCCATAGCGGTCAGAGCGCCATGCAGATTGGCCGTGCCTTTGGAACTGAGCGTCCAATGCCCAGTCGCGTGATGCAAATAGATCCAATAGGGGGCACTGATGACCATGAAGCAACCGAACGCGCTGATCCCGATCCAATGAAGTCTTTTCCGGTGCTGCCGAAATATTTGATTGATCCACGCGATCAAATCAACGGCGATGAAAACGATGCACAACCCAATCCCCTCGGGTCGAGTGAGATAACTTAGGCCGAACAAGATGCCGGTGATCGCAGCCAATTTCGCAGACGGTTGCTTCATCGCCTGGAGGCCAACCAATATTCCAATGACCGCCAGGAAAATATAGAGCGATTCCGTGAGTGCCGAAACGCTGCTTTCAATGAGCATTGGGAAAAAAGCGATAATCAAACTGGCGTACCAGGCAACTTTTGTCGAATAAAACCTCGCAACCAAAACATAAAAAGGAGCGATCAGTACGACCCCGAAGAGCAACGAGACCATTCGACCTGCCAATTCAAAATCGGGGATGACTTTTGCCATCAGCGCGATCGAGAATGGATAGAGAGGCGACCAATATGGATGCAACACATGGCCCCAGCCGTAAAGTGCGCCGCTGGCTCCCAATTTCAAGTAATTGATCTCATCCCAGCCAGCCGCATATTCAAATTGAAGGAGAAACAGCCGCAGCCCAGCGGCCAGCGCCATCAGCAGAGCTATTGCATAAAATTTATTGGTTATGAATTTTTTCAATGTCGGTGTCATCTTTCAATTCGTTATATGGCTGGTTCGGTAACCGTTCATTTTTTTGAACAGCGTTTCGTACTGATCAGTGATCCGGTCCCAGGTGTAGGCCTCCTGGATGCGCGCCACAGCTTTGGAGCGATACTGTGCAACCACCTCGGGATGATCGACCAGGTATTGCATCTTGTCGCGCAAATCCTGCCAATCGCTGGTCTTAAAATAGTGCCCGGCATCGCGAATCACCTCGCGGTGCTCTGGGACATCGTTGGCAAGGACGCAATTGCCAAACCCCATTCCCTCTAATAAAGCGGGATGGGTGCCGCCCACCTCGGTCGCCTGAACATACAAATACGCATGGGATTGAAACTCCCGATAGCCTTTGCCAAACACATAACCGGTAAAAATGATCCGAGGGTCCTTCGTCGATCTCAATTGTCGAATATAATCGGTACTATATGGGGCGTCACCCACCATCACCAAATTCATCTCAGTCTTCACTTGCTCGAACGCCTTCACCACCAGGTGCGCATTGTTTTCCGGCTCCATGCGGCTGACGTACAAAATATAGCGGTTCGGCTTTACTCCGAACTTGTCCAGCACCTCGGTGGTCAATTCCTTCTGCGTTGGAGCACCATAAGGGATATAGGTCGAAAACTTTTTAAATCGCTTCAAATAATATTCTCGGATAAAAATCGAATCTGTCACGACCTGATCCGACAGAATCGTTGCCAAAAATTCGGAGATGCGATAAAATAATTTCCCAGCGACATTCCATTTATCGCGCTGCCATTCCAACCCATCTACATTGATTGCCACCCGCGGTCGACCGAGCCTGGGAATGAACGAAAAGATCGCATTGGCACTGTTACAAATTAAAATGACATCGTATCGCCGGGTCAGCGAATGAATAACACATAAAAAAGTATGCGCCACAGTATCAAAATATTTATGGCTAATCGTTGGAAGCAGGACAATCTCAACACCTTTGTAGTACTTCTGCCGATAATCGATAATGTTGGTCCGACCATAAACGGTCACTTCATGCCCTTTTTGGACCAGTCGAATGCTTAAGTTTTCAGCAAATGTCTCGAATCCGCCATAATTGGCCGGGATTCCACGGATCCCCATGATTGCTATCTTCATACACTCTCATTCACTCACGCTTGACCGTAATTCATGCGATAAACGATTTCCAGATGATCTCCGCGGCAAATGCGAATTCAAACAGTTCAACAATAATGTCCTTTAATTGTCCGAAGAAGATCTCTGATTCGAATTCCATTTTCATCAATTGCTCAATTTTCATGACAACCGGCATCCAAATACCAAGCATCTGGCATTTGGCCTCACAAAAAAAACCTTCACCTCGCACACAAAATCTCGGAAGGGCCAACGGGTTGTCATTTCTGGTCACCATTCGGTTTTCTGTCGTGGCTGCTATTTCGAACCCATATCTTTGAACAAACTCCTGGTCACGATGGTTGTAATCCCCATCTGGATACGAAAAATATTTCACTGGCTTATTGATCCAGCCCTCCAATTTGGCGATGGAAGTCTTTATTTCCTCCTCCAGTTGCTGATCGCTGCACTGGGACATCATCACATGATGGGCTGTATGGCATCCAATTTCCACTTGGGGTAACCGAGCGATGGACCTTACCTGCTGGATGGTCATGGCCTCGCGGGGCATTTGGCTGGAAAACCGAGCTTCCAATTGCTCCACGATCTTTTGACGCTCGCTTTCACTTATCCGGCGTATATTCTGAATCGTATAATTCGATCCCACCAATTTGCCGAATCTACTGACGTAGCTCCACCAAAAAACCCCACCATTTTCGATGGGATCGGTGCTAATGAAAAACGTCACTGGAATGTTGTATTTGACGATGATCGGGACGACGTTTTCGATATTATCCTCCCATCCGTCATCGAAGGTGATCCAGACCGCTTGTGAAGGGATCGGATCTGTACCTTTGAGATAATGCAATACTTGTTCAGTTGAGATAAAATGATATCCCTCGCGCTTCAGCCAAAGAATACATTTTAAAAACATCCTCTTGCTAATGCGATGGAAGAATAATGGCATGATAGCATTGGCTTTCGCTCTATCATGTTTCGCGCGACGATAAAGCGGACTTATCATTAATGTGGCAGCCAATATCCCGCCAGCCAAATTCCTCCACATTTTCTTCAAATAAAATAACATCAAGCTTAATTATCCCTCCGAGGTCAAATCGGAAAATAAAAATCCAAATCCGCGTCTGCCATCGTCGCCAGAACATTGGTCCGTTGGTTCACCCGAGTCGGGTCAAGCTCAAAGGATGCATTCGTCATGATAACGATCGGCCTGCCAACTCTCCAAAAACGGTTTCGCTTTAAAATGTTATCGAAAAACTGATGGGAACTCATGGTTAAAATCCCATCATATTGACCGATGCTCGCCAATCGTTTGGCAAGCTTTACCAAAGCATTGCCGCGAAGCGGATCGTTTTGTCCAACACGATAATCGACCACTGCCAGCAAGCTCAATCCTTTGGCCACGATTTTTTTTACAACAATATATGCCGATGCTTGAGGCTCATCAATGAGATAAAAACAATATCTGTCCCGCTGCTGGAAAAAACGCCAGCGCAAAAACTCCAGCGATCTGGAAAATTCTAACCTATCATCCTCCAAATATGGATAAGGCCACTCGTCCAATGATTGGACCGATTTAAATTGAAATTGATCAATGGTGATCCGCTTAGGGAAACTATGGCATCTCATCTTAGAGATCGGTGTTAAAGGCGTTCGCCCCGTGAGTTGATGGATCGCAAATTTTACAGGACTGAGCCAATGGCGGATCCAGAGATATAAGAACAAGTGGCCAATTATACGATTGCCCAGCGCCAAAAGAATTCGTTGAGAAACTTCGGAAACGCCCAGTCCAAAATGCGGATAGAACTGTTGATTGGCCGCTCGCGCTAAAGTTGAACCAATGCCGCGACCCCGTAACTCTTTCAACACATAGAAATCGAAACCGAAAAAGGCGTTGTATTGTTGGCCTCGAAAATAATACTGGCAAGGCTGGTGCAGATGCTGGCCAACAATTCGGCAGGCTTCGTCCAGCGCGATCAGCACAGGCAAGGTAGCTTGATCGGTCAAAAATGGATTCGTGAGTACCTGGAACTCGAACCGTTCAGGGAAATCCTGACGAGTTGGATCGATTTTCGCATTGAATTGAAGAAACGCATCGAGTCCCTCACGAGTAAGTCGCTCAATTCGCATTGGCTCGTCCAATAAATTGTTCAAACAACTTCTTGTATCGGATCGCGATCGCTCGCCAATCAAAGTTTTCAATCACGAATTGCCGACCATCGCGCTGTAGCCGCTCTTTCAATGTTGCGTCTTCCAAGATGCGGACGACGGCCTCGCTGATTTGCTGGGAATTCTTTTGCTCAACCAGCAGTCCGCTCTTTTCATGCACGACGCTCATGGGAATTCCGCCGATGTTCGTCCCAATCGTGCAACAACCAGATGCCATAGCCTCAAGGAACACCACTCCTTGCCCTTCCAAATCCCCGCTTTCTGGGATCACGGAAGGCCCAATAAAGATATCAGCGGAAGCATAATATTGCGGCAATTTTTTATTATCGATATCGCCTTCGAAAAAGACGCTATCCGATAAATGTAATTGCTGAGTTAGGCGCTTCAGCTCATCGGCCAGAATCCCATTGCCGATAATCACTAATTTGGTCCGATCGAACTTTTTAAGGATCTCTGGCATTGCTTGAATTAGATACGCCACACCCTTTTTCTCAACCAATCGTCCCACAAACAGCAGCAGTGGATCACCATTCATCCCGTATTTTTGTCTGATTTTTTGATCCCGAAATTGGGGACTAAACAGATCGGTGTAGACACCCAGTGGCATAATCGAAATCTCTTGCGGGCAAATACCAAGTTGTCCAATGGCGTCCCGCAGCGCAGGAGTTAGCGCCACAATATGATCGACTCGCTTGAGACTGTACTTCACCAGATATCGAAGTATTGGATTGGAGATGCCGATATCGCCACCCAGGACATTAACGATCACGGGAATGTTGATCCAACGTTTGACCAGCACCCCGACCAGGCCTTGCGGAACGGCGAAATTGGCATAAAGCAAATCGATCTGTTCCTTCTTCACCAAGCGAACCACCGCGATGGCCTCGAACAGAAACAGAAACGGGATCAAAAGATAATTCAATTTGCTTTTCAGCAGATTGGCAAAAATTCCGCCGCTGTAACAAAGGCGCTGCCAGCGGTGCGGCACCATATAGGCAAACCGTCGCACGTTGACCGCTCCCCATATCTCCTTTTTTTTCGCACCGTTTGCATGAGGGGCCAACACGAACACTTTAAAATGGTGCGACAGTGCCTCAGCCATATCTGCGATGAACGCTGGTTCGCTGTCGCCTCGCCAGCGAGGAAAAGTGCTGGTTGTAATAAGTATTTTTCTCACAGCATCCTCATGAACTTAACCGTTCTGTATCCCATGCAGCATACTCGTCATCAGGCCTTTCAATGGATCGTTCAGTTTTCGTATCAGCAAAGCATAGATCCATGTACTGAATTACTCTTTATTGCCCGCCATTCTGTTCGTTAGCCCCTGGCGCATTGCATGGTTCCCTGAAATCACCCGATCGGATAACAATCCTCAAACCAAAGCCCTTTAAGCGCAATCATCTGTTCGCGGGCACCAATAGGTTCGTGCTGCTTCATCGCGAGTGGTTTCAATTTTAATACATCGTCCTTAAATGAAACAATTGCATCTGGCCTCTTTGGTCACCACCAATACTCCTGTTCAGCCAATGACAAAAATCTATTTTTCAGCTTGAAAAAGCTTAAGCTAACAACTCAAAATACTGAATAGCACGTCCGGATCGATGTTATGTCGCTTTTTTAATTTTTGTCAAAAACATCACAGTGAAAACACAAAATTGCAAATATAATGCCATTCAGGAATTCATGTTGAGTTATTCCAGGACAAATTTTTTGATCACATCGACGATATAATCAATTTGGTCAAAGCTGAGATTGGGGTACAGGGGAAGGGTCACCTCTCTTTGGGCTATTTCATCCGTTATCGGCAAGGGATGATGGGCCTGATAAAATTTTTGATGATAGGTAAAACGATGGACAGGGGGATAATGAATACTGGTCTGAATCCCGTGCTGCTTTAAAAAATCCATGAAGCGAGTGCGATCCAATTTTGGATTGAGCAAAATTGGGAAGATATGATAACTGGATATACCGGGATGATTGGCAAAAGGGATTTTGATGCCGGGAATATCTGCGAGCTGTTCTCGATAATAATGACAAAGCTGCTGCCGCATTTTATTGTTCGCATCCAGCTTGCCTAATTGAACCATCCCCAGAGCTGAAGTGATCTCGGTTGGCCGATAATTATATCCCAGAGCCACCACATCGTAGGTATAGGAATGGCCTTTATATCGATCGAGGGTTAGCGAAGTCATTCCATGAGATCGAGCGAGCCTGATCTTCTCGGCCAAATCATCCCGATTTGTGACGATCATACCGCCTTCGCCGGTGGCCAAATTTTTATTGGAAAAAAAGCTGAAGCAACCATAATCCCCAAAGCTGCCACAAAAGGTCCCATTCAACTTCGCCCCAGGGGCATGAGCAGCATCCTCGATCACAGCCAGGCGGTGTTTTTGGGCGATCGCCATAATCTCGTCCATGTGACATGGATAACCGGCGTAATGAACCACCAAAATCGCTTTGGTTCGTGGTGTAATTTTTCGTTCGATATCGTCTGGGGAAATGGTCAAATCGTCCTCGCTGACGATATCCGCAAAAATGGGGGTGGCGCCTGCATACAGCACAGAATTCACCGAGGCCACAAAGGTGAGCGAAGGAACAATCACTTCATCGCCAGGGCCAATGCCCAGCCCCACATTGGCAAGGTGAAGCGCTGTAGTGCAATTGGACACAGCGAACCCATGTTTCACATGAAGGTAATGACAAAATTGTATTTCAAATTGGCGCGTCAACTCGCCCATGGTTAACCAGCGGGATTGGAGCACCCTTACAACAGCATCAATTTCAGACTGATCATAATCACTATCGAACAACGGAATATTCCACTGACTCATTTATTGCTCCTGAGGTATTTCCACGTTTAGATCAAACAATTTCACAAATGGGAGCGACTCAAATTCTGTGATTTCCCGATCAGCGAAGATAGCCGATACTTGGTACACCCCAGATTTTGCCGTTTCAGGTAATTGCCAAAAGATCTCATCTTTGACGATCTCATTCGGCTGCCAATCGGTAGTGGGAAAAATACCAAAGACCGGGTCATGCACCACGTAATTGATTTGATCACCTGATTGAATTCGAAAAATGACCTGCAAATTCTCACTTAAAGGCCGCGAGATTGACCAAAAGGCGGTGAAGTGGAGCGCATACTCCCACTGGATGGCCTCGCTGCCTTCAATGGGGTGATAAGCTTTGAGTAGTGGAAATTGATTATATCCCATAAATTCAATTGGAGGGGTGATCTCCTTCTGTATGAACGTTTCGATCGCTGCTCCAACATCGGTTGCCAACTCCCTTCTACCTTTTTCATAATCTGCCCCGCGCTGCCAGAGGCAAACACCATCCTCGTAGTGAATCACACCATAATCTTTATTTTGAATGACGGCGCGAATAGAGTCATTGTCTGGCCAATAGTATGGGACATGAAAGCTCGAGCGCGTCACCAGCCGCACCGCAGGTGAATAGAAATCATAAAGAATATAATCCACCTTATCGATATTATCATTGAACACGTAAATCTCTCGCCGCATGGCAACTTGTGGCACCAGTCCGTGTTCCGCTGTGACCGATGCATTCGGGGGAATCAACTTAACCACCCGATCGATCACCCCATGGTGCGGGGTGATGTTCCAGTGCCGATAATCAAGCGCATTTGATTTCATAAAGAACATCACAATCGCAAGCACCAATACAAATGTTGCTGCAATGGAGAGCACGTTCTCTCGAATGCTTCGCTCTTTGAATCGATGCCCTAATTTGCCAACAAAGAACTCATTCAGCCATTGCAAGCCGTAAATCGCTGAGATGAACACGAATGGGGTCACCGTGGCGCTGTAATAGTGCTCGACATCATGGGTGTAATAATAGCTGCTGATCAAATTGATCAGGAAAATTGGCGATGCAATCAGCAGCACCCGCCAACCCAAAAAGCTGAGAAACGCGACTGGCGCAAAGATGTAAATAAAATAGAGAAAGTTGTACTTCCTGGCCCAGAACTTGAACAAATACCATGGATCATGCGCCAACTGTCCCAAATGGCTCCAGTGTGTCTCAGCCCCGGCCATAATATCGAAGGCGGGTAACCCCAAAATAGCTCGTATTTTCAGGCGCTGGAACCAGATCAAAAACCAGACCGCACTCACTGCTGCAACTATCAAGCCATGTTTCTTTTCTTTCACAACAAAAATCATGTAAATGGCCATGGCAACAAGCAGCAGCGCAGAATCTTCGCGACACATGAGCGATAATGCCGCAAAAATATAAAATCGTCTGATGTCCTTTTTCATCAGATAATAAAAAGTGAACATCAGCAATGGCGCGGCGAAGGTGACTCCATGGACATCCGCCAGGTTGGCGTTCTGAATGGCTGGGTACATCAGATACGCGAAGGAAAATGTCGCCGCTGTCGATTTATCATGCGTGATCAGTTTGCCGATCCAATAGAGGGGCAAAGCACCCAGCGCAACCACGATGGTCTGGAGGATTAAAATTGTGTAAACATGGGGAATCACTTTGAAAATCGCTGCGACCAGCACAAAAATGAACTCCCAGTGGGCCATCCAAAAGCGACTCATGGGATAGCCCATATTGATGCTATCCTGCAAGAACCAGCCTTTACTGGTGTTCCAGATCACTTGAATCATGGTGCCCAAATCGTACGCACTGGTCTGATAGCTCCGATATCGATAAATGCTAAGATAGCTGAATACGACCACATAGATGATGATCATCCCCCAGACGATAAAGAATTGTAGCGACCGATCGGTTTTTCGAGGCGCCCCTTTTGCTTTCGCTTTCCGCTTCAGGGTTTCTCGTTTTGGTTTTGCCACCATTTGACCCCTTCTCATTCGTTTTCGAATTCACTTGAAAAGTGCAAATCGTCCTATAGGCAACTCAACCAACCAATTGCCGATAGACATCAATGGTTTGTTCCGCAATGATTGGAATTGTATAGTGCTGCTCCACTTTTGCTCGATTGATCTGTCCAAACTGCTTGGCCAGACCGGGTGCATCGAGCAACTGATTGACATAGGCGGCCAGGGTATCGGCGTCGCGAATAGGGAAAATGAGCCCATTAGCGCTGTGTTCGATATATCCGCCGCCGCCCTCGCTGGTGCAGACCACCGGCAGGCCACAAGCCATCGCCTCTAACGTTGAAAGTGGGCTCCCTTCGGATAACGAGGGCATCACAAAAACCATTGCAGAGCGATATAGCTCGATCAACTCCGCATCGGAAATGCCGCTGATGACCCGAAAATTGTCAAGCCGCTGGATTCGCTTTTGCAGAAACCTGGGAATTCGGGATGCGACCGCAACGATTTGCCCGGCGATGTTCGGCGCTGCTGCGACCAACGTATCAAATCCTTTGCCGATTGAACCTCGGCCTACATAAATCACCATCCGCTGTTTCTGTGACCAATCCCATTGCGGCTGATATTGCGTTGGATCAAGCCCATATTTGATAATCACTACTTTCTCAGGATCGACCTGGTAATTGGACACCAGATACTGCTTAAACTCCTCCTTACAGACAATAATCCGATCAGCACGAGGATATGATAATCGCTCTAATTGCCGCAACCAGAGATCAATAATTGGATTAAACACCAGCCGATAGCGCAACGGCAGAACCCGTTTATATTTTTCGTTCTGTAATGTCTGTAAATAATGCACCGAAATGACCGTCGGTACTTTTGGGTTACCAGCCGCTAATGATACGGCTGCAGTGAAATGAATGATATCAAAGCGCTTCTCGATCTCTGGGAGATAACGCCACCCCAGATACGGATACACGATCATTTCCCTCAAATTGGGAAATAGCTTTATCTTGCGCGGAATCAGCGTCCGTAAGCCATTCTGATAAGAGAAAATTTCATAGTCTAATTTAACACTGGAATAGTAAGAAGTCAAGCGATTTGTCCACAAAGATATGCCACCAAAGCCAGCAGATTGATAGCATTCATCGATCAATGCCACTTTCATTGATTTTTCACTACCCATTAGTCCCATAAAATAAATTTTCATTTATTCGTTGCTAATCCATGGTTCAAATGCCAAACATCGAAGCAGATATGGGGTGATCGGCTGAAATTGGCGTGTATACCATTTCACCGTCGAGTATCCGATTGTTGGGAAAAAGGAACTCGCGTTCGCGTACCGAGTAATTGTCTGCGACAACTATCAAAGTCAGTTTTTCGCAGTCGGCAGCTTCATACCTTCCGCGGCAAAATCAGTATTGGAAATGGGCTCAAACGAAATATCATCTTTCTTCAGCAATCGGAATAACCAATCGAACCCGTACAAGATCAGCAAGCTTAATAATGAAAACAAACGGCTCAATAAAACCATGATCACGGCGATTTCGCCGAGGTTATAAAAAAGCTTGAAGAGATATGCTCCAGAAATTTCGCGGAACCCCAGCCCTCCTGGGAGCGGTGATAACAAAACAAAGATATTGGTAAAGGCGCCCACAAATATCAAAAAATCTAAAGGGAGCTTGTAACCCAGGCTAAGCAGTAATACATAATCGCAAATAAACCAAATAAACAATGCCATCACAGTAAGTAAGACGCTTTTGATGATAATATCCATTCTCTGGCGGGTCAGCTGAAAAGCGATCGCAATATTTTTTGTGATTTCCGATGACTTGAGCTTATGTTTTAGAATGAAATAGCCGAGCAAGATTAAAAGCAGCAGGGCCGGTATAAGCCAAATATGTCCCGGATTGAACCGACTGCTCAAAAGTTGCATGAAGGATTTTAAGTATCCTCCCAGTAAAACCACAACAATCAAAAAAATGCCAGTTATCGAATAATCTAAAAAAATCTCGCTCATCAGAGATGGGATGGAGCTGGAAATCGGTATGTCCTCGGCTTTTTTTAGAAAAAAGGCTTTGGTGGGATAGCCAACTTTACCTGGAGCAATTTGATTTAAAATGATCGCATTCACAGCAATTCGGAATACCGATTTTAAATTAATATCTGTTTTAATTGGAATGAGCAACAGATACCATCGGACAATCATCAAGAATTGGCTGAGGATAAACAAGCCTAAAACGGCGATGAGCCCAGGATAGCTGATATTGTCCTTGATGTCGAGAACCTGGCTCCAATCGCCCTTTCGCAATAAAAAATAGAACCCGAGGCCAATCAAGATGACCGAAAATATATTGATGAATCTATTTAGTTTTTTTGAGTTCATTTCGATTCAATTTCGCTGCAATGATTGTGATTCTTCCTACTTGGCAATTTCATCCCCGAGAATAATGGATCGAATACGGACCAGGGGCCGCGCAATCGCTTTACAGTCCATTTGAGCATTAGACTTGCAAAACAACATATTCCCATGGAAAAATTGGTCGCTTTGCTTTGGGGTTGCAACTCTATTGATGAATGCTAACGCTAACGCCAAATGTTATGCAATGAAGGTCGATTTGAGCCTTTCAAACTCATCCACTGCCAGTTCATAATCCTCCCGACGGCCAATATCTCGCCAGTACCCTTTGAAATGATAGCCGACGATCTTTTCATTTGCCTTGATCAGTGCCAGGATCAGATCCGGCAGGTCAAAATATTTCCTTACTGGGATATAGTTCATCACTTTTTTATTGAACACATAAATCCCCATGCTTACCTGGTAGACGAGTGTTGGTTTTTCGATATAATCGATAATTTCGTGTTGATCATTGGTCTTGATAATGCCCAAATCGATATTCACCGATTTATCGTACATAGCAATGGTAGTGACGGCATTTTGCTGCCGATGAAATTTTATGAGCTCTGTATAATCAAGATCGGAGAGGACGTCGCCGTTCATCACCAAAAAGGTGTCATCCAGATCATTCAGCAATGCCAGAGGACCAGCAGTGCCTAACGGTATATCTTCCCGAGAATAAGAAATCTCCATGCCCCATTTCGCACCATTACCAAAATACGCTTCAATCAACTCGGCCAAATGGCCAACTGCCATGGTAATTCGAGTAAAGCCAGCTTTTTTTAATTGCCGAATCACCACCTCTAAAATCGGCATATCATTGATGGGCATCAACGGCTTCGGAAATATGGTGGTATACGGTCGTAGACGAGTCCCCTTGCCCCCTGCTAAAATAACTGCCTGCATGAATCGCTCCTCATCGCAAATGTACTTAAGTCCGAATTTTGGTTCCCTTGTCCAGACGAACTTCAAACGAAGTCCTCTTTGTCAAATAATCATTTCAAATGACCAGATCAATCGTTCTTTTCATGGACAAATTGTCATAAAGCAAAAATCGTTATCATCATCCCTAAATATTGTAGATCTCGGGCTTGTAAAGGGAAATATTGGCGCGAATAAACTCAATTGTCTCGTTCAATCCCTCATCCAGTGAATAGCTTGGTTTCCAATTCATAATGGCTTCGGCTTTGGAATTATTGCAGATCAGTTTCATCACCTCGCTCTTCTCGGGTCTCATCCGCTGCTGATTGGTTCGGATCTCAATATCCTTGCCAATCAGGGCAATGATCCGCTTGGCCAGTTCCCCAATGGTAATTCCCCTGCCATTTCCGATGTTGACCACTTCGCCGATGGTTTTTTCAGATTCGGCAATTTTAATGAAGCCCATGACAGTATCTTTGACATAGGTCAAATCGCGCACGGGACTCAGCGCTCCTAATTCGACGACATTGGAAGTCAACGCCTGGGCGATAATGGTGGGAATAACTGCCCGCGCCGATTGTCGCGGCCCAAAGGTATTAAATGGTCGCAATGTGGAGACAGGGAGGTCAAACGACCGATAATAGCTTTCAACGATCTTATCGGCGCCAATTTTGCTGGCAGAGTAGGGCGATTGCCCTTGCAGCGGATGTCCTTCGTCAATCGGCGTGTACAGGGCAGTGCCATACGTTTCACTCGTCGACGTGTGCACCACCCGCTTCACATCCGCCCGCAAACATGCCTCCATCACATTGAGCGACCCCTTGACATTGGTTTCTACATAGGATGCCGGCGCCACATACGAATATGGGATCGCAATTAGCGAAGCCAAATGAAAGACCACGGTGCAACCTGCTACTGCTTTTTGAACAGAATATGGGTCCTGCACATCCCCAAGGAACACCTCTACCTGATCCAGTACCTCCTTGGGAAGATATTCCAGATTCCCCCAATGATTCCGCGAATTATAATGGACCAACACCTTGACCTTAGCCCCAAGCCCCACCAATTTTTCAGTTAAATGGCTACCAATAAATCCAGCGCCACCGGTAACCAAAACTCGTTCACTTTGCCAATTCATTCACCGCTCCTTTTATTTTGCATCTTAGGCGAAACATGATCGAACTAATTGCTTTGCACCAAACCAAACGATCCAAATCGCTCCGAATATAAACGGGTCATGCTGACAGCATATCGTCTGCCAGAGAGAATGAGGGGAATCTGTTAGTAGGGAAGAAAATTGAATCCAAAATCATCAACGCCCATGCCTGTACTTTTTAAGTCTTCGATTGGGATGGATCAAACTTGGGGATCCGATTGGTTCTGCCAGAGCGAAGCGACGATCTGCTATGTTATCCTCACACCCCCGTCTCCTCCTGCCCCTTCACTGACATTCACTATCCGCCGATTTTATCGCTTGTTGTTAATTCTAATTTCTTCACTCGGTACAAAGTATCCTCCAGCAGCCGTCGATTATCCGCGATGAGATCGGACAGTAAGCCGATGACCATCACCTGAAATCCAACAATGAACAGCACTGCCGCCAGAATCAACGATTGGATATGCCCCTGACCACCATGCGGGGTGAAAAAATAGAAATAAAGAAATCGCAGCGACAGGATCAATCCGCCTGTGAATATTGTACCACCGATCAGGAAAAAAGTTTTGATCGGCTCGTACATCATATAAATTCGAATGATCGTCGAAATCGATCGTTTTATATAGCTCAAGGTGCTTTTAAACAATCGTGATTCACGCAGCTTTTGATTGGTCGCTACTGGCACATGACCAATGGCAATGTTCTTTTTGCCAGCTTGGATAATGGTCTCCAATGTATACGAAAATTTTGAGACCACATTGATTTTGAGAGCTGCCTCGCGGCTAAACGCTCGAAATCCACTGGTGGTGTCCGGAATGTCGGTTCCGGAAACTTGACGCACCACCCAGCTCCCCAAATGCTGAAGCTTTTTCTTCAGGGGACTAAAATGGGGGATCGTATTGACCTGCCGATCGCCCACCACGATATCCGCCCGCCCATTCAAAATCGGTTCGATCAGTTTTTCGATATCGGCCCCACTATACTGGTTATCACCATCGGTGTTCACAATAATATCTGCCCCTAACCGCAGGCTCGCATCCAAACCGGCTAAGAACCCCTCGGCCAAGCCTTTATTGTTGGTGAACCTCACAATATGATCCACGCCATGAGCCTTGGCCACGGCCACGGTATTATCGGTGCTGCCGTCGTCTATCACCAGAATCTCAACAACATCCACCCCTTCGATCTTCCGAGGAATATGTTCAAGCGTGATCGGCAGCGTTTTTTCTTCATTATAGCACGGAATTTGTACAATAAGCTTTTTCATTGTTCTTCTATCATTCAAAACTTCTGATCGATAAATCCAAAAATTTTTGCCAACGCGGTCTTATGGATCGGCCATTAGCGCCAGCAGATCGAACGGACGACATTGCTCCTCAATCTTCGTGCTCGATTCAATTTTCATTCCGATGTGCCGCTCGTTCTCCCTCACCTACCATTCTTCCAGCGCCCACAGGCTATTCGATGATGGTTTCGATATTATATTCTTTGATATCCCCTGCGTGCGTAAAGATGATCATCTCTCCAATCAATCCTATCGCTATCATCTGAATGCCGATGACCAACGACAATGCGCCGAGCAGTAACAACGGTCGCCCAGCAATCGATCCATAGCCCAAGATCCGATAGAAAAATAAATACAAATCAATGATCCCACCGATCACCATGAGCACACCGCCCACAAAGCCCAAAAAATGGATCGGTTTCTTGGAATATTTGGTGAGGAAAATTACCGTCAAAATATCCAGGCTTCGCTGCAGGTACTCACTGAATGATTTGGATTTTCGGAACTGGCCGGGCAATTGAGCGATTTTTTCCTCGGTAATGCGATAGCCCTGTCTCTTGGCCAGGATGGGGATAAATTGATTCAGCCCCCCATAAATTTGGATATGTTCCAGCACATCCCGATGCATGACCAAAATGCCACTGTTAATATCGTTCAACGGCAATTTTGAGATCATTTTTGTAATCAGATTGAAACATCGGGAGATAAACCGATTCAAAACGCTATCCCGTCTTGGATTGCGCCAACCAATTACCAAATCATACCCTTGATCCAGTTTCGCCAATAGCTTCGGCAAATCTCTGACGTTCGGTCGAACCCGAGTGGTATAAAATACGATCTTTTGGCCCATCGACAGCTTATATCCGGCTTCAAAAGCAGAGGCCTCTCCAAATCGTGACCGCATTTTGATCAATTTCACGTGGCGATGCTGCTGGGCAATTCGCAAAAGTTTCGGATATGTCCCATCTTCGCTATTGTCATCAATCAGAATGATCTCATAATTTTGCCCAAGCAGTTGCAGCGTTTCCTTCAAATCATGAAAATACTGATCCACATCGGGTTCTAAATTATAAAATGAAACAATGACCGAAAGCGCCACAGCGGACGGTGCCGTATCCGCTTGCTGAGCCCGCAGCCTCGTCTCCTTTAATTTATCATCTTGAAAACCTATCATCTGTTCGTACTGGCTCATATCTCTCTTTTTTCCTTCGTTACCTAATTCTCGATCAAAAAACATGAGACTCACAGATTAGTTGATTGGGTCACTGATTGATCGGCTCTGTGCTGCCTCTTCCATTGAATGGCGGTTCAGTTAGATAGACGCTTTTGCGCTTTCCTGTTTTAACGATCAGATCCGCCAGCAGTCCCCAAACAAAAAATTGAACTCCAGTCGCGACAAATAAAAATAGCGAAATCAATAACACATTGATATCGAGCAACGGCTTATTGAACAAGTAGATTCGATATAACATCCATAAGACTGAAATAAAGCCGAAGGCAATAAACCATAGGCCGATTTTGCCAAAGAACCGTAATGGCGTTTTCAGATAGCGAATGAACAAATTCATCGCCATGAGATCCACGATGACGCGAAAGGTGCGAGTGATATTGTATTTCGACTTGCCGAATTGACGAGCATGGTGCTCCACGACCATTTCTGTGATCCTGGCCCCCTCAATTTTCGCCAATGCTGGAATGAATCGATGGAGTTCCCCATAAAGTCGGATTCGTTTGATGATTTCAGAGCGAAATACTTTTAACGAACAGCCGGTATCGTGCAGCCGCACCCCAGTCACCATGCAGATTAACTTATTGGCAATCCGAGATGGGATTTTTCGGATGACCAGCTTATCTTTTCTGTTCTTTCTCCAGCCACTCACCACATCGTAACCTTCATGCAACTTTGCCAGCAGTCGCGGAATATCTTTGGGATCATTCTGGAGGTCTCCATCCATCGCAAAGACAAATTCTCCCTTGGCCGCATCGAACCCTGCTGCCATGGCGGCCGATTGCCCAAAATTGTCACGAAACTTGATGATCTTCACTCTCGGATTTTCATCGTGAATGGCTTTCAAATATTCAAAGGTCCGATCTCGGCTGCCATCATCAACAAAGATGATTTCGTACGGTTTTCCTAAGCCATCCAGAACTTCCCGTATTTTTGCATGCAGCAATCTGACATTTTGCTCTTCGTTGTAAAGCGGAATGATCAATGAGATTTCAATATTTCTGACCATAATGTTTTTCGGCTATTCTGTTCCGGACAATCATCTATTGCTGTTGAAGCCAAATAAGCAGCTCATTGTTATGATACAGGCGAATATCATGAGCTGTTGTTTTTCAATTTTCAAATAAAAGCGCCAGAAAAGCGCGTCGTTGGTTCACCAGTCTGGATTGTTCCTATATTCAGATTCAAATCTTTCAGCAAAACTGGCTGGCACAGTTGCCAATCCATGGGATATTTCAACAATGGCAACAACTAAACATGAGGCCTCCGAGATCACTTTCCTCCCCGTACATTGACTCCACTTGGAGGATTTGGGGGATTGCTATCGATCGGGATCGAATCCTCATAATAGCGCCAATTGTTAAAGTCATATACCACCGTCTGATCATGTTTGCGGACAGTCATGATACGGTTATTCCATTGGACAATTTTGTTATTTCGATTATCTGTTGCCTCCAGCCTGGCAAATGGATAGGTTCCATCCACGTAATCTGGGGTAATCACGATGCCTTTGCTGGTAATAAATCGATTAACTTCGAGTCTTGCGTTGGTTTGAATTGCGGACCGAAATTCAGCAAAGGAATTGTAATCCACTCCCAATATTGCGACCTCGAGCCCAGCGCAAGTGTTATTCATCTGAATAGCAATCGCAACCTTTCCTTCTCTGAAAAACTGCCAGCCTTGTTCCTGGATCTGCTCATCAAAACTGTTGCTGCCAATCGATATATGCAGATAAGGCTTCCCATTTGGCACGACCAACATAGCATTGCGATGCTGATAGCCACCATCTCCGCCATCATAATATTCTGAAGACTCTGGGGGGCGCGAAAATGGATCATTCGGATTCGAATAGGGCTTGGCATTAATCCAAAGCATGAACGGTTTCCCCTGCAGCGTACCAGAACCATCTTCAGAGAAAACATTCAACTGCCAATTGAAACCAGTGCCCATGTTATAATATTTGGTGACGTAACAATAGGAGCCATGCTCTTTGATATTGAATGCTAAATTCGAAAAACGAGTGATGTGGTAATAGTCATCGTCTTCATCGCTCAATATTCCAATATCTTCAATCACTCGGGATGGCCGATAGCTCGTAACAAAAACATCTGCCAGCGTCCGATTGTCCCCGGCCGGACGTCGGAGTCCCCAAAAGAATTGCCAATAGAACGAGTCGTATCCGTCCCAATACGTCTGAAGATACATCCGCTTATGCGGTCCACCCCAATGGTTGGCGCTATAATTCAATACCGCATCGAGCAGCAGAAAATCCAACGTCATTTTCGCCTTGCGCTTCATCGTTTGATCCTGAGCAAAATCATACAACAGAGCCAAGGCATCGATGAACATGCGCGTATAATTTACGGATGCAAACTCCTGGTTTCTGCAAGATTGACTCGTCCAATCATCAAAGGTCCATTGCAGCCAATCGCCGCAAAGATCCAGCACGCGATATTTATTCCCATTTCGATAGATTTTGCCATTGTATGTGAATACAGGATAAATATCATTGGCATCGAGGTTGTTCGGATAGGTCACTTCGATATCAGGTTCATAATGCTCAGCAAAAAGATACATGGCCACATTACCACGGACCTGACCATTGGGATTGGCATGAAAGAAGTCTTGTTTTTTGATTCTTTCAGAGTAAAAATCTCGTATTTTAATTGCAAGCTGCGGATCAATCCCATCAAGCACATGCTTATACCCCAGTAGAACGCGCAATAAAACCACCTTAGCGGGATGGGACTGAACGATCCAGCCGTTTTCCCAACGATCCTCGGGATCGCCAGGGCTCATGAGCAAATTGATTTCCTCAACGATCTTGTCATCGTTCTTGTGATTGTTGTTTTCCAACCAGGCAAAAATGCATTGCCGATAGCATCCCTTGTCCGAACCATACTGATCCAACCAATATCGACCATCATCTTCGATATAGGCGCGCTGACGCGCATCAATAGTCGGGCCATCAAACTGCGCCAGCAGCCCATTCCAGAATCCCCCGAGGAAAATGATTACCATCAAATGTTTCAATTGTATCATTTTTGAACTCCTGTTCCATTTTGTTCGACCTTTCTCCGCTTTGATGCCCATTTCCCTCGATTGATATTCTTGAAGTGAACAAAAAGCATTATTGGTATTCCAATTAAAAGTTCTATCCCCACTGCTTTGAGATTATGACGATTAAACAAACTGATCAAAAATTCGCTGCTTTCCGACGATCGATAAACATCTAAAAATAAAGGGACTGGAGAGATCACATACCCATTCCAGAACGGCCAGAACAATTGTTCCCCATACGGAAATCGAGTATCCACTCCGAAAAAATCGGCCAGCAAATGGCTGAAGTAAACGCTAATGAATAATATCGCATAATTTTTCCAATGACTTTTTCGCAACCAGGCGACAATCAGCCCTGCTGATGTTCCAATAATTATGCCAAAAAATAGGCTGTGGGCAATGCCATGGTGGAATCGGGACGGCGCGCCAAGGATCAATCCCGGAATGAAATCAAGATCAGGAAAGATGCCAATGAATAAACATACCAGGTAATCAAACCAGGTGAGCCTTATCTTCCGTGACTTGACATGTGAAGCAATCGCAGCGGAAAGTAATGAATGACCGATAGGGGTAGGCATGATATTTTTTTTTGATCATAATTCTTTGTTCGCGTCTTTCTTTTCGCCGATCAAAATAAAGATTTCCGATTACCAGACGCCAAATTTCGACAAAACGACAGTTCACTCGAAACCTTGAATTTGGAATTAGGAGTCTGTGCATTGAGAACTTTGTTGGCTTTTCTGGTTAGCTTTAAATTTATCTTATTTCCTTTATTTGTCTCAAACTCCTCATGCCTTTATCAACATCTTGGCTTGCAATCGTTTTTGAATTAGCAATTTCGAATATTGAATTTATTCACTATTCCCTTTCTGATTTCTGGGATTTTCAAACTGGCCTTTCAAGACCGCTTCGACGGCCTTATCATTGTTCCAGATCCCATCCCAGATGCCTCTGGCTTTGCCGCGGGCGCCGCCCAAATTCTTTCCTGATAGCACATCGCGGATGTACATAAAAGGCAAGCCGCCCAGCGCAAACATGAGATACTTCGCCCATTGCCAAGAATTAGCATGTTTCTTCATAAATCGAATCGCATTTCGGGCCGCAAGGTATTTTTTTCGATAAGAAAATTGCTCGGCCATGGCATGAGGTTTGTGCCAGACCTTAGCGAATGGATTGAACAGCACTTTGTAACCGGCCTTCGCCACCCGAACGCTCAAATCCGTATCCTCAAACCAATAGCCGATATAATCCTCATCGAACAATCCCACGTGCTTTAGAACGCTTTTCCGAACCAGCAGGGCTCCCCCCCAGAGGTAATCCACTGGCTCGATCCTATTGAACTGCCCCACATCTTTCTGATTGTCGCCCCGACCCCGTGATACATTTTGCGTCCAGTCAATAATACCGCCAGCCGAAAGAATGGTATCCGGCTGACTATAGTCGTACATCATCGCACCAACCATTCCGACCGCTGGATCGCGTTCCGCCACCTCAACCAACTTTGTCAAAGCATCTTTTGCCGCCACAATATCGTTATCTTGCATGTAAATATATTCCACATCCGATTGCAATGCCCGCCGCAAACCGATATTCTTCCCACCAATCGCCCCATAATTTTTATCATTTTCGATTAGCACCACATCTGGATACGCCTCTCGAACCGCCTGCACCGAGCCATCCGTCGACGCATTATCCACCACAATGATCTCATGAATCGGATACTCCAATTCCTTGATCGACCGCAGGCAATCCAGCAGCATCTCTTTTCGGTTCCAGTTTAATATGACGACTGATACTTTCTTATGGTCGCTCATACCATTTCCATATTTTTTCTCCAACGGACTGAAACAACCCAATAGATTTTTTCTCTAAATTTTCATCAGTTGGCTTCATCTATCTGTTGGGCGTTTTTATTTGTTCTAAAATCGTAAATCTAAAATCGTAAATCAATATGTTGTTCCTTTCCTCACCCGTCTTATCATCTTCGATAAAATGACTTTCATAAACGACTGTCTCCCCTCGCCAGGCAGGCACCGCACAAAATCCCCGCTGATCCGCTTCACCGTCAAAAAATCCTCGGGCAAATCATCTGGCTGGGGCACATCCTTGATGCCCACGAAGGAGGTCCTGTAACCCGTCGCTACCAGCAGTTTCTGCGTCAACGCCGAAGTGATATTCCAGGGACAGGCGAAATGACGTACCGTTTTCCCTGGCAATTTTGCTTCGATAATCTTTTTCGATGTTTCCAGCTCCGCACGAATCGCCACTATCTGGTCATCAGAACTCTCAAATCTACCTGCTATTAGGCCGTTTTGCTGATATTCATTTACCCGATTTAACAATTTCTCCCGCCATGATTTATTGTTAAAAAATGCCGTCCCACCATTTTCCAGCACCAATTGCTGGCAGGCGTGCTGAACTTGTTCATCAGGAAAAAAACGAAGCCGCTCGGAAAATCTCGAATCGAATTCAAAAATGGGATTGCCCAAAGGCGGCATTTCTCCGAACCGATCGACTCCCTGCAACTGGATAACTGGCATATTCCAGTTCTGCATCCCGTTCATCCCAGGATGATAGAATTCGATCACCCGCGGCGAGGTGAAAATCGCTGGATGCTGCAGCGAATGCGATTGAAAATCCACCAGCCCGCTCTCGTGCATTTCCTCAACCTGTGCCCAGGTCAGAATGCCTTCTTTGCCAACCCAGCCAGGGATGATGAAAACGACGGCTTTCATCCTGTATTTTTTCAGCAATGGAAATACCACATCATAAAAACCTTTGTCCCCATCATCGAACGTCAGCACCGCAGAACGGCTGGAAGCGCTCGTTTCGTTTTGTCTGGCGTCATAAAACTCATCCGCCGTCAGCGTGGCATAGCCATTTCGTTGCAGATGCTGCAGATGAGCCTCGAACTCCGCCGCCGAAATAAAATGATAGCAGAACACAGGAATCTCTGACAGGCTGGTATTTTTATAGAGAAATTCTGGGTATTCTTTGTTTTTTAGACCAGCGAAAAAACCGAACAGGTCTTTGATTGGATTGTTGCTGTTTGTTGGGATCATATTTTTCAGAATGAATAGTCAATTAATATTTCTGTCCCAGCGGGACAGCATGTTTGCAGCCAAACCAAATCTCAAATCATATTGAGCACCAACGGTGCGACATGAGGTTTCGTGCCTACGGCACGATATAATTTTGGTGCCATTTTTTCTATAAACACTTTGCCCCTACGGGGCATTTCTGCCTGGATTTATTTATTCGCCCACTCCAGCGCCAGGGAATTAAGGCGTCAGCCTTTTATTCCTGGGCACCAGCTTCCGCTCATCGGCGGATATGTGCGACTGCTTCCATCTCTTAGCCTGATGGATTTATCCTCGGAATCTGTCCCAGCGGGACAGCATGTTTATAGCCACACCAAATCCCAAATCATATTGAGCACCAACGGTGCGACATGAGGTTTCGTGCCTACGGCACGATATAATTTTGGTGCCATTTTTTCTATAAACATTTTGCCCCTATGGGGCATTTCTGCCTGGATTTATTTATTCGCCCATTCCAGCGCCAGGGATTTCAGGCGTCAGCCTTTTATTCCTGGGCACGAGCTTCTGCTAAACGGCAGATATCTGCGACTGCTTCCATCTCATAGCCTGACGGATTTATCCTCAGGCGGGCTTATTTTATCATCCGCAACCTTAGTAGCTCAAGCATTAGCCTGTTGGTTTACCTTATTAGCTTATTCTTGCCTGGTTGAAATATTTCTTTCTTCGACCAAATAAGGGGGTAAGGTTTTGGTGGTGGCTGTTTTTCCCTGCTACTAAGGTTTCATAAAAAAATAAGGTTTCTCTAATCCTTTGTTTCGCTTTTTTGTCATCATCCTTTTTAAACGATCCTGGCTAATAGCATCCGTCAGTTGACGGATGCTTCTATCTCTTAGCCTGATGGATTAGAACTTCATTCATTTATCCACATTTGAAGATGACAGTCCCTCTTCGATGCCAATTTGCTCTTATTTGAAATCGCTGCTAAGACGGGAGATAGAAAGTTCTCTATTGTTTTTATTACATATTCAAAAGAGATCGCTGTTGCAAGTCCCACCTTGCGCTGGAATGCCTGCCATTGTTTTTGTTTCTTCGGATCGTTCATAAACGCCTCTGAGAAGCATTCCCCACCAGAAGCTATATCCGTTTTTCGGTATTTGAAAGTGAGGGCAACTGCTGAACATAACGTCTCTCCATTAAAATCATGATGTCGCTGCAAAAAATATATATCATAAAAATCTTTCATCCGACTATTCAACAGTCCCAATTTAATGATTGCTTCAAATTTTTCGGCAATAATCGACTCCCACGAATAAGCCATGACCGCAATCGGTTCATTTGTCAAAAGAACGGGATATTCAAATCGCACAGGATGGGGAAAAATTCTGTCACTAAATCCAATATCGATTTGAATCGGTATGATTGCAGTTTCCAATTTTGCATGGAATTTCAGTCTTACGCCTTCGTATGCCGCATCTTCTGCAATTTTTTCTATTTTAATCGTATCGTCAAGAAATTGTACCCCATCTTCGGCTTCAATTGAAAAAATATTTTGAAAACATTTTAAAATAAATGCTTCATTATTTGGGATCTTCGCCGCCAGCAGATCAATATCTTTTGTTGTCCGAGCCTTTTCTCGATGTGCCCCGTAAAAAAGCATGCCACCTTTTAAAATGAGTTGCGTCCGATACTCCGAGCATGAAAGCCGATATAGGAATCGCTCCTGTACGTAGAGCAACAACATTCGATTGTAATCCAGCCCCAATTGTTTTGCCTTAACCAACAATCTGGCTCGGACAGAAGCAGCGATATTTTTAGCCTCTTTTGTTTTCATCGTTGCAGATATGCCTCGAGATACGGGCGCATCACTGAAAAAATTCGTCCCTCTTTGGCATATTTTACTATTTTATTGACCTGGCAATTAGCGGTTCTAAGATAATTTTTGAGTCCCTCCAGGGCAACATCTTCTCCCAGTTTTTGCCGAAAACGGAAACAATCGATAATTGTTTTTTCGATGTCGTAAATCCGAAATACACCAAATTCCGTTTCGATCTGTTCAATACCGCTGGAGTAAAACCTTTCAGAAAAATGGAAAACCCGAATCGGTGGATATAGTATTTTAACCGCCTTTACATCCCGTGGCAGGGCTATCATTATTTCCCCTGGTGCGGTAGTAGTCATCTCATAATAAGATAGGGCAGAATGCAGACAAACAACTGCTTTGGGCATTGCCGCACACACATCGATCATCCCCTGTTGCGCCGAAATGGACATATCTGCCTTTTTATAGAGACCTGGTTTTACTTTCTCAATGATGCCATTTTTAATTTTGCTTCGAATGGTATCGGTATGAATTCCTTGTTCCTTTAGTTCTTTTAGCGAAGCATAGCCCTTATTTTTTTTGAATATTTCCTCGATCGATGCCATTTTTTGCCTCGTTCTATTTTACCACACTTACACGTAGGTGTGGTAATTTAGAACAATTTAGATTGAATGTCAAGGTAATTTTTATCGGCATAAAAGAGAATGATTATTGGTTATAGATTTACCACCTATCGGTAAACCAACAGGCTCAGATTTGAAAGAACGATAAATTGTCCTGGGTGAGAGCTTCGTTTAGGATGCTTCTATTTCTTAGCCTGATGGATTTATCCTCGGAATCTGTCCCAGCGGGACAGCATGTTTGTAGCCAAACCAAATCCCAAATCATATTGAGAACCAAAGGTGCGACATGAGATTTCGTGCCTACGGCACCCTGTTTTTGGGGTGCCATTTTTTCTATAAACATTTTGCCCCTACGGGGCATTTCTTACCTGGATTTATTTATTCGCCCACTCCAGCGCCAGGGATTTCAGGCGTCAGCCTTTTATTCCTGGGCACCAGCTTCCGCTCATCGGCGGATATCTGCGACTGCTTCCATTTCATAGCCTGACGGATTTATCCTCAGGCGAGCCTATTTTATCATCCACAACCTTAGTAGCTCAAGCATTAGCCTTTTGTTTTACCTTATTACCTTATTTTCTTGCCTGATTGAAATATTTCATTCTCAGACCAAATAAGGGAATAAGGTTTTGGGGTTGGCTGTTTTTCTCTGCTACTAAGGTTTCATAAAAAAATAAGGTTTTTCTAATCCCTTATTACGCTTTTTTGTCATCGTTCTTTTTAAATGATCCTGGTCAACAGCAACTTTTAGGATGCTTTCACCTCTTAGCCTGATGGATTTATCCTCAGGCAGGCTAAATTGCAATCGCCTGTCAGTAAACCGACAGCCTCATGGATGCAAGAACGATAAATTGTCCTACATAGCAGCATCATTTAGGATGCTTCCATCTCTTAGCCTGACGGATTTATCCTCAGGCGAATTAAATTAAGCCTTACATATTTTTCTCCCCCAACCACAACTCCAACACCGCCAGCGCCCAGAGCCGATGCGAGAAATTCGCCTTCTTGCTCTGATGCTGATCCATCAAGCCTTTGATGAACGCAGGATTGAACAGCCCTCGCCGTTTAATGGCTGATTCGGATAACTGATCACTGATGAACTGCTTGACTATAGCATTCTCTCGCATCCAATTTTTCATGGGGATGCTATGGCCCAGCTTGTCCTTGCGATAGACGATATCGTGGGGCAGCACCTTTGCCATGGCTTTCTTGAAAATATATTTGGTATCGGAATTGCCCTTGATCTTCAAATCCGACGGAATTCGGGCGCAATACTCGATCAGGCGGTGATCCAGCAGCGGGAAACGGGCATCGATGCCGAAGTGCTTGAGCAGCCCGATGCGGCGCAGGTAGAATCCCACCACGGTCTGGTAATCGCTGTACAGGGAACGGCTCAACTGGTCAGTCCCGTCGGCTTCACGGTTGAATTGATAGATATCTTCATAAGGATTGTAATCCTTTACTTGATCCCACAAGTGATCCGTCATCAATGCTTTCAGCTCCTGGGGCGTGTAATAAATCCGCCAGCGATGGGAAAACAGCTCGCTGGGAAAAGCATAGCTCAGGGCAAACCGCTTGGCTTTGACGACAAAGTTCTTCTTCTTATCCGAATCGGGCAGGTGCGAAGCGGCAAACAGCACGGGCTTGAGCAACAATCCTGGCACTTTATCCGCCTTCTGCGCCATCTTATCGGCTTCATAGACAGGATGCCCACCGTAAAGCTCATCGCCGCCATCGCCAGTGAAGATGGCTCTCACCTCGGACTGCGCCTCTCGGCCGAGCAGGTATGTGGCAATGTTGATGCCCAGGTCGCAAAACGGCTCGTCCTGCAGTTTGACGATTTCAGCCATGAGATTGACATGGTCGGGCTGGTATTCGACCAGATGATGGCGAGTGCCGTAATGATCGGCCATGATTTGGGCATAATGGGATTCGTCGAACGATTCGCCACGGCAAC